>SAMEA3663038__coassemble_365_pt1 | contig 15241 bp, 10 predicted proteins | sample SAMEA3663038__metabat2_low_PE_020 | metagenome-assembled genome bin SAMEA3663038 (sample SAMEA3663038) | pig gut metagenome | biome: pig gut; feature: pig-associated habitat; material: faeces | place: France | collected 2012
GCAACCGGCTCAGATAAAAAAGTTTGACTTTTGGGCAGATACCAGAGTGGCCAAATGGGGCAGACTGTAAATCTGCTGGCTTACGCCTACGGTGGTTCGAATCCATCTCTGCCCACACAAATTGCGGAAGTAGCTCAGTTGGTAGAGCATCAGCCTTCCAAGCTGAGGGTCGCGGGTTCGAACCTCGTCTTCCGCTCCAGTTAAAGGCCAGTGTAGCTCAGGGGTAGAGCGCTTCCTTGGTAAGGAAGAGGTCGTGAGTTCAATTCTCACCACCGGCTCAACTTTTTTGTATATACAACATAAACAAATAAGATTATGGCTAAAGAAACCTTTAAAAGAGACAAGCCGCACGTTAACATCGGTACTATCGGCCACGTTGACCACGGCAAAACCACCCTTACCGCTGCCATTACTACCGTTCTGGCAAAGAGAGGTCTGTCAGAGGTTAAGTCCTTCGACCAGATCGACAACGCACCTGAGGAGAAGGAGCGCGGTATAACCATCAACACCGCTCACGTAGAGTATCAGACCGAGAAGCGTCACTACGCTCACGTTGACTGCCCGGGCCACGCCGACTATGTGAAGAACATGGTTACCGGTGCCGCTCAGATGGATGGTGCCATCCTCGTAGTTGCTGCAACTGACGGTCCTATGCCTCAGACCCGCGAGCACATCCTTCTCGCCCGTCAGGTGAACGTTCCTAGAATCGTTGTGTTCCTGAACAAGGTGGACATCGTTGACGACCCTGAGATGATCGACCTCGTAGAGATGGAGGTTCGCGACCTTCTTTCCTTCTACAACTTCGACGGTGACAACGCTCCTGTTATCCGTGGTTCCGCACTCGGCGCCCTCAACGGCGACCCTCAGTACGAGGAGAAGGTTATGGAACTCATGAACGCAGTTGACGAGTACATTCCGCTTCCTCCACGTGACAACGAGAAGCCATTCCTTATGCCTATCGAGGACATCTTCTCCATCACCGGTCGTGGTACCGTTGTTACAGGTCGTATCGAGACCGGTACAATCCACGTCAATGACCCGGTTGAGCTCGTAGGTTTCGGTGACGCTCCAAGAAGCACCGTTGTAACAGGTGTCGAGATGTTCCGCAAGCTCCTCGATCAGGGTGAGGCCGGAGACAATGTAGGTCTTCTCCTCCGTGGTATCGACAAGAAGGAAGTCAAGAGAGGTGAGGTTGTCGCCAAGCCAGGCTCCATCACTCCTCACAAGCACTTCAAGGCTCAGATCTACGTCCTCAAGAAAGAAGAGGGTGGACGTCACACTCCATTCCACAACCACTATCGTCCTCAGTTCTTCATCCGTACCCTCGATGTTACCGGTGAGATCACCCTTCCGGAGGGAGTCGAGATGGTTATGCCAGGCGATAACGTTGAGATCGACGTTCAGCTCATCACTCCTGTAGCCCTCAACGAAGGTCTCCAGTTCGCTATCCGTGAAGGTGGACGTACCGTAGGTGCAGGCCAGGTTATCAAGATCGAAGAGTAATTCTTCAACATACAGGACGGATGTCCATGGATTTCCGTCCTGACCACAGGGGAATAGAACAAGGGTAGTTCAGCGGTCTCCAAAACCGTCGATGTGGGTTCGAATCCTGCTTCCCCTGCAAAATATCAAAGGTTACGATTTGATAATGTTGAACAGATGCCGCCAACCGCTTCCACCCGGCGACATCCATTGACAGTAAAGATGGGAAAATTCATTAACTACCTCAAAGGGTCTTACACCGAACTGACCAAGAAGGTCACCTGGCCTGCTTGGAGCAAGCTTCAGAGTTCCGCCATCCTCGTGATGGTGACCTCGCTGATACTTGCCGTCGTCATCTTCGGCATCGACTTCGCATTCCAGAAATTGATGGAAGGAATTTACTCTCTTCATTTTTAACAGCTATACCGTACTATGAGCGAAAGCAACAAGAAATGGTATGTACTTCGGGCTGCTGGTGGAAAGGAGAAAAAAGCCAAAGAGTATCTTGAGAAGGAAATAGAGCGCTACAAGCTCCAGGACTTCGTCGATCAGGTACTCGTCCCAACCGAGAAAGTTTTCAGGATACAGAACGGCAAGAGGGTCTGCTCAGAGCGTCTCTTCTATCCGGGCTATGTCCTCATCCAGGCTGAGATGACAGGCGAGCTCCAGTACATCATACGCAACGAAGTGCCTCACATGTCAGGATTCCTGACTGAAGGCAAGAGCAGCCGTGCACCGCTCGCGATGCGCGATGAAGAAGTCAAGAGATTCCTCGGTGAACAGGACGAAAAGACTGAGGCTGACGGCACCACCCTCATCGACTACCAGGTCGGCGAGGCCGTGAAAATCACCGACGGTCCTTTCAACGGGTTCAGCGGCACAGTGGAGGAGGTCATCGAAGACAGGAGCAAGCTCAAGGTGGTCGTTATGATCTTCGGTCGCAAGACGATCCTCGAACTCAACTTTACACAAGTAACAAAAGAATAGAAAATGGCAAAAGAAGTAACTGGATTCATTAAACTCCAGATCAAAGGTGGCGCAGCCAATCCGGCACCTCCAGTAGGTCCAGCCCTCGGTTCGAAGGGTCTGAACATAATGGACTTCTGCAAGCAGTTCAATGCCCGCACTCAGGAGAGCGCCGGCAAAGTGCTTCCGGTAGTAATCACCGTATTCAACGACAAGTCCTTTACCTTCGAGGTGAAGCAGCCGCCTGTAGCGGTTCAGCTCAAAGAGGCAGCAAAGATCAGCTCCGGATCTGCAGAGCCTAACAGAAAGAAGGTGGCCACCATCACCTGGGACCAGGTGAAGACCATCGCACAGACCAAGATGCCGGACCTCAACTGCTTCACCCTGAAGTCAGCTATGAGCATGGTAGCCGGCACCGCAAGAAGTATGGGTATCAAAGTCGAAGGCCCTATGCCTGAAGACATCTAAAATTCACAGGAACCAATGAGCAAACTTACAAAGAATCAGAAAGCTGCCATAGCCAAGATAGAGGCCGGCAAGCTCTACACACTCGCTGAGGCTTGTGAACTCGTGAAGGAAGTGACCTTCACCAAATTTGATGCCTCCGTTGAGGTTCACATCAACCTCGGCGTCGATCCACGCAAGGCAAACCAGATGGTACGTGGCGTCGTAACCCTTCCTAACGGAACCGGAAAGACCGTACGCGTGCTCGTTCTCTGCACTCCTGACAAGGAGACCGAGGCAAAGGAAGCCGGTGCAGACTATGTTGGTCTGGACGAGTACATCGACAAGATCAAGGGTGGATGGACTGACGTTGACGTCATCATCTGTACCCCTTCAGTAATGGCCAAGGTCGGCGCAATAGGCCGTATCCTCGGTCCTCGCGGACTCATGCCGAACCCTAAGACCGGCACCGTGACTATGGAAATCGCAAAGGCCGTAAAGGACGTAAAGGCTGGTAAGATCGACTTCAAGGTTGACAAGACCGGTATCGTTCACGCTGCCGTAGGCAAGGCATCCTTCACTCCTGAGCAGATCAGGGAGAACGCCCAGGCACTCATATCCGAGGTTATCAAGCTCAAACCGCAGAACCTCAAGGGTACCTACCTCCAGAGTGCATCCATCTGCACTACCATGAGCCCGGGAATCACTCTCGACGTTAAGTCCATCGCTGAATAAAAAAGTTCAATGCTATGAGAAAAGAAGAAAAAGCCCAGATAATTGAATCGATTTCAGCGCAGCTTCAGGAGACTCCTAATTTCTATGTCACCGACATCTCCGGACTTAACGCTGAACAGACCTCAAAGCTCCGTCGCGCATGCTTTGAGAGCGGCATAATCCTCAATGTAGTCAAGAACACCCTTTTCGCAAAGGTTGTCGAGGCTGCAGGCAACGAAGAGCTCAGCAAGATTCTTCCTGCCCTTGAGGGCCCTACCGCCATCATGTACACCACTGTAGCCAACGCTCCTGCCAAACTTATCAAGAAGTTCAACGCAGACGGACTGGAGAAGCCGGTCCTCAAGGCTGCATACCTCGTCGAGAGCGGCGCATACGTAGGTGCCGACCAGCTCGATACTCTCGCAAACATCAAGTCTCGCGAGGAGATGATCGCCGACATCGTTCTCATGCTCCAGCAGGCTGCAGGTCAGAAGATCGCAGGCCTCTTGAAGACTATGGAAGAGAAGAAGGCAGAAGAATAACATTTAGCGCAAAAACAATCTTTAAAAACAATAACAATTATGGCAGACATCAAAGTTCTTGCAGAAGAGTTGGTTAACCTTACTGTAAAGGAAGTTCAGGAACTCGCACAGGTACTCAAGGAAGAGTACGGCATCGAGCCTGCAGTCGCACAGGTAGCCGTTGCAGGTCCTGCAGCAGCTGCAGCTGAGGCTGAGCAGACCGAATTCAACGTAATCCTCAAGTCAGCCGGCCAGGCTAAGCTCCAGGTTGTAAAGGCTGTCAAGGAAGCTACCGGTCTCGGACTGAAAGAGGCTAAGGAGATGGTTGACAAGGCTCCTGACGCCGTTCTCAAGGAGAAGGTTTCCAAGGCTGAGGCAGAGGCACTCAAGGCTGCTCTCGAAGAAGCTGGTGCTGAGGTCGAGATTAAATAACTTGACCGTCCCCTCAGGGAGATTTTACCAGGTTTAGGGCCGAAACAGGCTCTAAACCTTTTTTCCGTAATTATTTTTCACTATATAAAGGCAGAAAATGTCAAAGACGACAAAAGCCAAGCGAATTTCGTTCGCAACCTCAAAGATTCTCCTGGAGTATCCGGACCTGCTTGAGGTCCAGCTGAAGTCCTTCCGCGACTTCTTCCAGATGGACACTCCACCGGAGAACAGGCGCAACGAGGGCCTGTACAATGTCTTCCAGGAGATTTTCCCCATCGAGGATACGAGGAACAGTTACAAGCTCGAATTCATTGATTATTTCCTCGATCCCCCAAGATTTTCCATCGAGGAATGTCTTGAGAGAGGCGACACCTACAAAGTGCCTCTCAAGGCAAAACTCCGCCTTTCCTGCAGCGACACCGAGCACGAGGACTTCGAGACCAAGGTTCAGGACGTATATCTGGGCGACATCCCTTACATGACGCCTGCCGGAACCTTCATCATCAACGGTTCCGAGCGCATCATAGTGTCCCAGCTACACAGATCTCCCGGCGTATTCTTCGGTCAGAGCCTCCACGCCAACGGAACCAAGCTCTACTCGGCACGTATAATCCCGTTCAAGGGTTCCTGGATAGAGTTCTCCACGGACATCAACAACGTGATGTTCGCCTACATCGACCGTAAGAAGAAGCTCCCTGTGACCACCCTCCTGCGTGCCATAGGATTCAGCAGCGACAAAGATATCATCGACATCTACGGACTCGCCGACGAGGTTTCCATGGATGAGGAGACACTCAGGCAGTATCAGGGCCGCAAGCTTGCCGCCAAGGTCATCAAGACCTGGGTGGAGGACTTCGTGGACGAGGATACCGGTGAGGTGATTCCTGTCGAGAGAACCGAGGCCATCGTGGAAAGAGGCCAGATTCTCGACGAGCAGACCATAGCCCAGCTTCTCGAGACCGACGTCAAGAAGATTCTCATCCAGAAGGAGGAATCCGAAGCCAAGGAATATGAGATCATATTCAACACCCTTCAGAAGGATACCACCAACACCGAGATGGAGGCAGTCAACTACATCTACAAGCAGCTCCGCAACTCGGAGCCGCCTGATGAGGCTACTGCCAGGGACGTCATCGAAAAGCTTTTCTTCTCCGAGAAGAGATACGACCTCGGCGAGGTCGGCAGGTACCGTCTGAACAAGAAGCTCTCCCTTACCATCGACGACAATGTGAGGGTGCTTACCAAGACGGATATCATAGAAATCATACGCTACCTCGTTTGCCTTATCAACGAAAAGGCCGAGGTGGACGATATTGACCACCTGAGCAACAGGCGTATCAGGACCGTAGGCGAGCAGCTCGCAAACCAGTTCAGCGTAGGCCTCACCCGTATGGCAAGGACCATACGCGAGAAGATGAACGTACGCGACAGCGAGCAGTTCGTTCCATCCGACCTGATAACGGCCAAGACCCTCTCGTCGGTCATCAACTCCTTCTTCGGAACTTCCCAGCTCTCCCAGTTCATGGACCAGACCAACCCGCTTTCGGAGATCACCCACAAGAGGCGTCTCTCCGCCCTGGGTCCTGGCGGTCTGTCAAGAGACAGGGCAGGTTTCGAGGTACGAGACGTACACTACACCCACTACGGCCGTCTCTGCCCTATCGAGACTCCGGAAGGCCCGAACATCGGTCTGATCTCCTCACTCTGCGTTTACGCGAGGATCAACAGCCTGGGCTTCATCGAGACTCCTTACCGCAAAGTGGAGAACGGCAAGGTCGATCTCACCCCGGGCGGCTGGAAATATATGAGCGCCGAGGACGAGGAATACCAGACCATATCTCTTGCAAACGTGAAGCTCGACGATGAGGGCAATATGCTCGACGACCGCATACAGTGCCGTCTCGAAGCCGATTTCCCTGTCGTATCGAAGGAGGAAGTCAACTATATGGACGTCGCTCCTAACCAGATCGCTTCCGTGGCGGCCTCACTGATTCCGTTCCTCGAGCACGATGATGCCCACCGTGCCCTGATGGGTGCGAACATGATGAGGCAGGCGGTTCCGCTCCTTAATCCGGAGGCCCCTATCGTGGGTACCGGCCTCGAGGAGAGGGTCTGCCTCGATTCCAGGACCCAGATCATTGCAGAGCGCAAGGGTGAAGTGGTTTATGTGGATGCAAACGAAATCCACGTAAGGTACGACCGCAGCGAGGACGAGAAATTCGTAAGCTTCAGCCCGGACGTGACCGTTTACAAGCTCCCTATATTCAGGAGGACCAACCAGAGCACGACCATCCTGCTCAAGCCTATAGTACGCAAGGGCGACAAAGTGGAAAAGGGGCAGGTGATGACCGAGGGATATGCGACCCAGAACGGCGAACTCGCTCTCGGACGCAACCTCAAGGTTGCCTTCATGCCTTGGAAGGGATACAACTACGAGGACGCCATCGTGCTTTCCGAGAAGATGGTACGCTGGGACATCCTCACCTCCGTACACGTGGACGAGTACATTACCGAGGTTCGTGACACCAAGCGCGGTGCCGAGGAACTCACTTCAGACATACCTAACGTCAGCGAGGATGCCACCAAGGACCTTGGCGAGGACGGTATAATCCGCGTGGGTGCCCACATCGAGCCGGGTGACATAATGATAGGCAAGATCACCCCTAAGGGCGAGAGCGATCCTTCTCCTGAGGAAAAACTCCTCCGTGCCATCTTCGGCGACAAGGCCGGAGAGGTAAAGGACGCTTCACTCAAGGCTACCCCATCCCTCAGCGGTACCGTAATCAAGACCGCCCTCTATTCCAAAGCCCTCAAGGAGAGCAACCGCAAGGGTGCACGCAACGAGCAGAAACTCCGCGAGCAGGCAGAGGAGGAGAGAAGGGATGCCGAGATAGCCAAGCTCTTCAACCAGTTCATCGAGAAGCTCGCCACCCTCACCGAGGGCAAGAAGAGCGCGGGCATCAGCGAACTTGTCGGCACCGAAATCATTGCCAAGGGCAAAGCCATCACCGTGGACCAGCTCAGGAACATCGATTACGCAAGCATCAATTCCAGCAAGTGGACCACTGACAAGGCTGCCAACGCCATGATCAAGGATCTCATCAACAACTACTGCATAGCCAGGAAGGAGATCGAGGCCCGCTACAGGAGAATCATCGACAAGATCAAGATCGGTGACGAACTGGGCAACGGCGTGATGAAACTCGCCAAGGTCTATGTAGCCAAGAAGAGGAAGATCAGAGTCGGTGACAAGATGGCCGGCCGCCACGGAAACAAGGGTATCGTAGCGAAGATAGTAAGGGACGAAGATATGCCTTTCCTCGCTGACGGAACTCCTGTGGACATAGTGCTCAACCCTCTGGGTGTGCCTTCCCGTATGAATATAGGTCAGATATACGAGACCGTGCTCGGCTGGGCCGGCCAGGAACTCGGAGTCAAGTTCAGCACCCCTATCTTCGACGGTGCAAGCCTTGAGGAGATCTGCCGCTATACCGACAAGGCGGGTGTTCCGCGCTACGGAAAGACCTTCCTCAGGGACGGCGGTACCGGTGACTGGTTCGACCAGCCGGCAACCGTGGGCGTCATCTATATGATCAAGCTCGGCCACATGGTCGATGACAAGATGCACGCAAGGTCCATAGGTCCTTACTCGCTCATCACCCAGCAGCCTCTCGGAGGTAAAGCCCAGTTCGGTGGTCAGAGGTTCGGTGAGATGGAGGTTTGGGCGCTCGAGGCATTCGGCGCAGCAAACATTCTCCAGGAGATCCTGACCGTGAAGTCCGACGACGTCACCGGACGTTCGAAGACCTACGAAGCCATCGTGAAGGGAGACCTTATGCCTACCCCAGGAATTCCGGAGTCACTCAACGTGCTGCTCCACGAACTCCGCGGACTCGGTCTCAAGGTGACCCTCGAATAAGTTTCAACTGACTACTGATAATTGAAGAATTAGAAATATGCCTACTTATAACAAAGACAATAAGGCTAAAAGCAACTTCGAGAAGATCAGCATTTCACTCGCTTCTCCGGAAGACATCAAAGGAAGGTCATCCGGAGAGGTGCTGAAACCTGAGACCGTCAACTACAGGACCTACAAGCCTGAAAGGGACGGACTCTTCTGCGAGAAGATCTTCGGTCCTACCAAGGACTACGAGTGCCACTGCGGTAAGTACAAGAGAATACGCTACCGCGGCATCGTCTGCGACCGCTGCGGTGTCGAGGTTACGGAGAAGAAGGTCCGCAGGGAAAGGATGGGTCACATAGAGCTCACCGTTCCTGTAGCCCACATCTGGTACTTCAAGTCAGCTCCAAACAAGATCGCCGCTCTGCTCGGAATTCCTTCCAAGAAACTCGAACAGGTCATCTACTACGAGAAATATATAGTCCTCAACCAGGGCGCATCGAACTATCCTAAGCTCGAGCTCCTCAGCGAAGAGGAATATCTCGACGTTCTCGCAGACCTTCCGAACAACGGCAACCTCCCTGACGAGGATGAGAACAAGTTCAGGGCAAAGATGGGCGCAGAGGCCATATACGACCTGCTCAAGGAAGTGGACATCGACGAACTCGCCAAGAGTCTTCGCGCAAGCATGGTTACCGACAGGTCACAGCAGCGCAGGACCGAGGCCCTCAAGAGACTGAGCGTTGTGAAGTGGTTCCAGGAGTCCAAGGGAATCAACCGTCCTGAATGGATGATTCTCAAGGTCATTCCTGTCACCCCTCCTGAGCTCCGTCCTCTCGTTCCGCTGGACGGCGGCCGCTTCGCCACTTCAGACCTGAACGACCTCTACAGAAGGGTGATCATCAGGAACAACCGTCTGAAGAGACTCATCGAGATCAAGGCGCCGGAAGTCATACTGCGCAACGAGAAGCGAATGCTTCAGGAAGCCGTGGACTCCCTGTTCGACAACTCCAAGAAGTCCAACGCCGTCAAGAGCGAGGCCAACAGGGCTCTCAAGTCCCTGTCCGACTCTCTCAAAGGCAAGCAGGGCCGTTTCCGTCAGAACCTCCTCGGAAAGCGTGTCGATTACTCCGCACGTTCCGTCATCGTCGTAGGTCCTGAGCTGAATATGCACGAGTGCGGTCTGCCTAAGTATATGGCTGCCGAGCTCTACAAGCCGTTCATCATCCGCAAACTCATCGAGCGCGGAATCGTGAAGACGGTAAAGTCCGCAAAGAAGATCGTGGACCGTCAGGATCCGGTCATCTGGGACATACTCGAGAACGTGATGAAAGGTCATCCGGTTCTGCTGAACCGTGCACCTACCCTTCACCGTCTCGGTATCCAGGCTTTCCAGCCGAGGATGATCGAGGGCAAGGCCATTCAGCTGCACCCGCTCGCATGTACGGCATTCAACGCCGACTTCGACGGTGACCAGATGGCTGTGCACCTCCCTCTCGGCAACGCCGCCATACTCGAGGCCCAGCTGCTGATGCTCGGTTCGCACAACATCCTCAACCCTGCCAACGGTACCCCTATCACCGTGCCTTCACAGGATATGGTGCTCGGTCTTTACTACATCACCAAGATCAGACCGGGTGCAAAGGGTGAGGGAATGAGGTTCTACGGACCTAAGGAAGTCATTATCGCACTCAACGAGAAGGCCATAGAGATTCACGCCAAGATATCCGTGAGGATGCCTGTGGACAAGATGAATCCTGAGGCCGGCACCCACATGGTGGAGACCAGCCCGGGACGTATCATCGTCAACGAGCTTGTTCCTGACAAGGTGCCGTACATCAACGAGGTGCTCTCCAAGAAGTCCCTCCGCAAGATCATATCCGTGGTAATCAAGAACACCGGTATCTCACGTACCGCCCAGTTCCTCGACGACATCAAGAACCTCGGATACACCATGGCCTTCAAGGGCGGTCTGTCCTTCAACCTCGGTGACGTTATCATCCCTGGCGAGAAAGACGGAATGATCGAGGACGGCTACAAGAAGGTCGCCGAGATCAAGAGCAACTTCGAGATGGGCTTCATCACCAACAACGAGCGCTACAACAAGGTCATCGACCTCTGGACCTCCATCGACAACAAGCTTCAGAGGATAGTGGAAGAGCAGATTTCCGCTGACCAGCAGGGCTTCAACCCTGTGTATATGATGCTCGACTCCGGAGCCCGCGGTTCCATAGGCCAGATCAAGCAGCTCTGCGGTATGCGAGGCCTTATGGCCAAGCCTCAGAAGTCCGGCGGACAGGGCCACGACACCATCGAGAACCCGGTTATCAGCAACCTTAAGGAGGGTATGTCCGTGCTCGAGTACTTCATCGGTACCCACGGTGCCCGCAAGGGTCTTGCCGATACCGCCCTCAAGACTGCGGATGCAGGTTACCTGACCCGTCGTCTGGTGGACGTATCCCACGACGTGATTATCAACGAAGAGGACTGCGGCACCCTCAGGGGACTTATCGCAACCGCCATCAAGAGCAAGGATGAGGTTGTGGAATCCCTCGGAGACCGTATCCTCGGCCGTGTACCTGTACACAACATATACAACCCGCTTGACGGACAACTCATCGTGGCTTCCGGCGAGGAGATCACCGAAGAGAAGGCCGCTCTCATCGAGTCGCTGCCTATCGAACAGGTGGAGATACGTTCCGTGCTCACCTGCGAGTCCCGCAAGGGAGTCTGCGCAAAGTGCTACGGACGCAACCTCGCAACCAGCCGCATGGTTGAGAAAGGTGAGGTTGTCGGCGTGATCGCCGCACAGTCCATCGGTGAGCCTGGTACCCAGCTGACCCTGCGTACCTTCCACGCCGGCGGTGTGGCCGGTGGTGAAGTTGCAGACAACAGCATCGAGTCCAAGTACGACGGCAAGCTGGAGTTCAGCGAGCTCAGGACCATAGAAAGGGAAAGCGAGAACGGAGTGGAGACCGTTGTGGTCAGCCGTACCACGGAACTCAAGATCGTGGACGAGAACACCGGCATCACCTTCTCCCAGTACGATATCCCTTACGGTTCCGTACTCTTCAAGCAGGACGGTGCCAAGGTCAGCAAGAAGGATCTTATCTGCGAATGGGACGCCTACAACGCAATCACCATTGCCGAGTCAGCCGGTATCGCCAGGTACGAGAACATGGTTGACGGCATCACCTTCCGTGAGGAGATTGCCGACGAGTATTCCCTCAACCGCGACAAGGTCATCATCGCCTCCCAGGACAAGACCAAGAACCCTGCCCTCACCATACTCTCCGAGACCGGTGAGATCATCAAGACCTTCAACCTCCCTGTCAATGCCCACGTAATGGTGGCAGACGGCGCTCAGGTCAAGGTCGGTGACATCATCATCAAGATTCCTCGCGCAGTCGGCAAGTCCGGTGACATCACCGGCGGTCTGCCACGAGTTACAGAGCTCTTCGAGGCCCGCAACCCATCCAACCCTGCCATCGTCACCGAAATCAACGGTGAGGTCAGCCTGGGCAAGATCAAGCGAGGCAACCAGGAGATTATCGTGCGCAACCGCTCAGGTGTCGAGAAATCCTATCTCGTGCCTATGTCCAAGCAGATACTCGTTCAGGAGAACGACTACGTAAGGGCCGGAACCCGTCTTTCCGACGGCGCCGTATCCCCTACCGACATTCTCAACATACTCGGTCCTATCAAGGTTCAGGAGTACATCGTGAATGAGGTTCAGGAGGTTTACCGTCTGCAGGGCGTGAAGATCAATGACAAGCACTTCGAGATCATCGTACGCCAGATGATGAGAAAGGTGAAGATCAACGATCCGGGCGACACCGATTTCCTCCAGGAGGAGCTCGTGGACAAGTGGGTATTCATGGATACCAACGACAACATCTACGGCAAGTACTTCGTCGAGGACAATGGCGACTCCGAGAAGTTCAACATCGGCGACATCATCAGCGCAAGGGATCTCCGCAGCGAGAACTCCTCACTTGACCGCCAGGGTTTGCGCATGATGGCCGTACGCGAGGCCAAGCCGGCCACCGCAAGCCAGGTGCTCCAGGGTATCACAAGGGCTGCACTGAAGACCAACAGCTTCATCTCAGCAGCTTCCTTCCAGGAGACCACCAAGGTGCTCAGCGAGGCAGCGATACGCGGTCGCGTCGATACTCTCGAAGGCCTCAAGGAGAACGTCATCTGCGGACACGCAATTCCGGCCGGTACCGGTCAGAAGGAGTTCCAGGAGATTCTCGTCACTCCGGTAGAGGACATCAAGAACGAATTGGAGGAACTTTAAGCTTCCTTCAGGCATATATGAAAAAGGCACCCGGGCGGGTGCCTTTTTTTTCGTTCGCTACTCTGCTTGCTCCAGACGTCGCAGGGTCTCCAGGCGGAAGGCACCGGGCCAGGCGACGAGCCAGTCGTTGATACGCGTTGGAAGATGTCCGTCCACAGGGGAAGAGAAAACTTTGCCGAACTGCCATTGGCACTGGAAATAGGCCTCATTCTGGCTGCCGGCAGGCCGCGTCAGGGAATTGACCGAAAGACTGCCGTCAGAAATCATCTGGCAGGAGGCCCTCCAGATGGCATCCGCCTTCTGCGCCCACTGGGGATCGCCGCAGAGACGGGACAGCTCGTACCACTCAGGCACCCAGAGGCAGGCATAATGGTCCAGATGGTGGTGCTGGACGGAGACTGAGGTCATTCCCAGGGTATGGAAATCATATTGCCGCATCTGGTCGCCCTCCGGATAGACGGCATTGTAATGCCACAGCCAGGTGGAGAGGTAATAGGAGCAGAGCACGGCCTCATCCAGATAGCGCCTGTCGCCGCAGATGCGGTAGAGCCCGAGGGCGGCACGGAGTATGGTGATGGCGGACTCCTTGTCTATGCACCAGGTGTCGAGGGCGCCGGCGGTGGTATAACCATCCCTCATCAGTTCCCCGGCGTAGTGGTCATAGGCCTTCAGGGCAGACTGCAGATACTCCTCTTTGCCGCTGAGCTCATAGGCCTTCAGCATAGGGTAAAGCAGGAAACAGCCGACCGTACCGTCGCGCACTATCATCGTTCCGTCGGCTTTCCAGCCCCTCGCATAGCAGCCCCTCCCGTCCTGGTGGGCAAGGGCGAAGTCGCAGATGCCGTAGGCTATATCCAGATAGTTTTCCCTCTCGAAGCCGCATTTGCGGGCCAGATCGTATGCCTCGAAATAATTCATTGCGGTCGTGCCGAGGTTGCAGGCGTCCATCAGCGGCTCCTTGCCGTATAGGATGGAGTCGAAATGGGTGATGAAGAGGCCGTTCTCCAGAGGGCAGTGCTCCGCCCAGCAGTCCAGGCAGGCCATTGCCTTTTCAAGGGAACTGCTGTCACCGCAATGCAGGTAGTCGGTCAGAAGCGAATTGGATATGCTTATGTTCTGACCGCACCAGCCGGACTCGTAGCGGTTGCGATGACGCTGCTCAAAGTGGTCTCCATAGCGCTGAAGGCCTATGCTGAAGCCCCTGAAGCAGTCTTCCTCAGCCCAGAGACTCTCCTTGAAGTAACGTACCCCCAGCTTGCGTATTTCCTCCCTGTCCACTTCCGGCGCATAGTCTTCGGGAGCAGTCTTTGCCCAGGCCCTGTCCAGGAAATGGCGGTACGCGGCGTGGTTCTTCTCCAGCGGACTCACGCAGAGATACATCACCAGACTGTGGCTCTCCCCTTTCTTCATAGAAATGCAGCGTGCCCAGGGCTCCGCATATCTGTCTCTCGACACATAGTAGCTCGGCTGCTCCTGTTCCGGCCAGAGCAGGCAATGCCTGAATATGCTGTCGCAAGGCTCGGCGGAGCAGGAATATGCGTTCCCATCCCCTTCCGGAACATCTCCCCAGCTCGCAACGGCAAAGTCCCGTCCCTCGCTGTAAACGGCCCCCGGCACCGGCGTGCGGAGATAGGACCAGGTCCGGAACAGCCCGTTTTCTTCGGCACCCTTGGGCTCCAGTCCCCTGCCCCAGTGATTGCCGTTATAGGAAACGGAGGGAATCATCCACCAGGACACAGGGCTTCCGTGCACGAAGGCCGCCTTTACCCAGGCGCTGTCCACGTCCTCCTCCGCCTTGAAGTTCCACTCCAGCTTCAGACACGTGTCATCCTCGCGCGAAACCTCCAGATCATATACAATGCCCGGGGCGCATCCGGCCTCCAGCCGGCCCAGTTCCTCCCCGTCACAAGTCACAACCCCGTCGCTGCCGCAACGCAGGCCGGATTGGCAGGAAAGCATCGCGGGCATCAGCAGCAGTGAGAGACAAAAAAAATTTCTTGCGGTCATAGAATAGTCTTTGCGACAAATATAATGTATCTTTGCCTGCGTTACCCATAATATTTTGTCATATATGCACAAACTGATCACCATACTGGCCACATTCGTTTTTTCCTTCGCGATGCTGGGAGCGCAGGAACTCGACCCGGCTACACTGGCTAAGCGCGACGCAAGGCGCAATCTCACTGTGAAGCAGTGGAATACCGACGCAAAGACCAAGACGCGCTGGCTGGACAGGGTGACCACCTACGACCACGAAGGACGCAAGGTCGAGGAGATCGAATATGCCTCCTACGGACAGAAGTGGCGCCAGACCTACGAATACGGAGCGAACGGCCGCGTCGTCAAGGAGGTCGAATACGACGACAGGAACAAACCCGTATATATACGTAAATACGAGTGGAACGAAGACGGGACGAAAAAGAAGCAATATAACTACGCGCCGAACGGCAAACTGCTGACCATCAAGGTGTTCGAATATAT
>SAMEA3663038__coassemble_411_pt1 | contig 14155 bp, 10 predicted proteins | sample SAMEA3663038__metabat2_low_PE_020 | metagenome-assembled genome bin SAMEA3663038 (sample SAMEA3663038) | pig gut metagenome | biome: pig gut; feature: pig-associated habitat; material: faeces | place: France | collected 2012
ATCCTCCATAGCGGAATAGAGGTATTCCTCCACAACCGGAGAAAGTCTGTGAATCTCGTCAATGAAAAGCACGTCTCCCTCTTCCAGAGAGGTAAGCAGACCGGCTAGATCACCCGGCTTGTCCAGCACAGGTCCCGAAGTGAGTTTCATATTCACCCCGAGTTCATTGGCTATGATATGCGCGAGGGTTGTCTTTCCAAGTCCCGGAGGCCCGTGGAAGAGCACGTGATCAAGGGACTCCCCTCTCATTTTGGCCGCCTGTATGAATATCTTGAGGTTGGATACTATCTTCTCCTGACCGGTGAACTGGGTGAGGTCCTGTGGCCTTATAATTCCGTCCAATTCATTATCTTTGCCGGCATTGACGTCGTGTGGGTCGAACTTTTCCTGCATAGAAACATCATTATAAATACAAATATAATTTAATTTTAAATGAATAAATGATGTTGATGCGCCTGTTGAAATGTTAATAACTTTTTTAAGTTACTGAAAGATAAGTAGTTGAATATAAATTTTAATGTTGATTTCCTGTTGGGATGAAATTTATATAAAAGCGGTGCCACCTGTTGCATATTCAAAAAATTCCGGTGGATATAAATTCTCCTCTCTTTTCAAAAATTCTTTTTCATTTTTCTGTCAACAGGGTTATGAACAGGTTTTCAACAGAGTTATGAACATAAATGTTGATATCGGAACATAGTACGGCAGCATTGCAGGAAGCCATCGCTTCCGGACAGAAGGATATTTATTGCCAGGGACTTTTCCTTTCGGCCAGGTGGTTTGTGCTATCCGCTGCCCGCGGTGCCGGAATCAGCCTGGCAGTATTGCCGGACAAGGAATCAGCGGAATATTGTGCGGCCGACCTTTATAATCTGACCGAAGGGGACAAGGTGTTTTTTCTCCCTGATTCGGGAAAGAATGCTGTCAGGAGCAATTACAAATCTTCCCTCGGAGTTCAGCGAACCTCAGCCATAGGGAAGATACGCACCTTTGAGCCGGGAACGGTGATAGTAAGCTACCCGGAAGCCCTTGAAGAAAGACTTCCATCTTCCAGCGATGCATTAAGCCCTCTGCTCAGTCTGAAAGCCGGAGACGAAATATCCCACGACGAGATATCGTCCATACTTTCGGAAGCCGGCTTCGAAAACGTAGATTTCGTATCCGAGCCGGGACAATACACGCTTCGCGGCGGAGTCGTGGATATATTTTCATATTCTTTCAACTACCCTTTCCGTCTCTCCCTTTTCGGCAACGAAATAGAGAAGATATATACCTTCGACACCAATACCCAGCTCTCGAAGGAGTCTGTGGACAAGGTGGACATATATGGGGATATGGCTTCCGACAGCGATACGGAGGGCCTTTTTATAAGCGATATCCTTCCCGAGGACTGCATAGTCTGGCTGGACTCCTCCGATTCCTACAGGGAAAGGGAATTCTTCAGCAGGCTCTCCCCTTTCAGAAAGGTATATCTGGAGACTCCCCTTTCGGCGGTGAAAGCCAGTCCGATACGCTTCGACATCAGTCCGCAGCCTGCGTTCAACAAGAATTTCGACTTGCTGATCCAGGATATAAAAAACAGGCTCGAACAGGGATATAATGTATATATATACGGAGAAAAACGCTCCCAGCTGGAAAGACTCCGAAGCATAATACTCGCCGAAGAGGGAACGGTGCCGGAAATGGTCGAAGGCAAGAACCTGCACAACGGTTTCATAGACCACGAGAGCCGTTGCTGCATATATTCGGACCATGAGATTTTCGACCGCTTCCACAGGGTGAGAATGCGCCGCAGCGTCGAAAAGAGCGAACAGCTTACCATCAACGAACTGAGTTCCTTCAATATAGGCGACTACGTAGTGCATATAGATTACGGAGTCTGCGTTTTCGGAGGACTGGTCAGGATGAAGGACGACAGGGGCCGTATGCACGAGGTGGTGAAACTTATGTTCAAGGACAATGACACCATCTTCCTTTCCGTGCACTCGCTCCACAAGATATCCCGTTTCAAATCAAAGGATTCCGAGCCGCCTAAAATAAACCGCCTGGGTTCGAAGGCCTGGCAGAATCTCAAGGCCTCTGCCAAATCCAGGGTCAAGGACATAGCCAAGGACCTGATCAAGCTTTACGCCAGGAGAAAGGCCTCCAAAGGCTTTGCCTTCTCCCCGGACACCTACCTCCAGACAGAATTGGAATCCTCATTTATGTATGAGGACACTCCGGATCAGGAAAAGGCCGTAGCTGCTACAAAGAGGGATATGGAGGACACTTGTCCTATGGACCGTCTGGTCTGCGGAGACGTAGGATTCGGAAAGACGGAAGTTGCCATAAGGGCTGCCTTCAAGGCCGTTGCGGACAGCAAGCAGGTTGCCGTGCTCGTACCTACAACCATACTCTGCCTGCAGCACTACAACACCTTCAGTTCCCGTCTGAAGGACTTCCCGTGCAATGTGGAATACGTGAGCAGGCTGCGCAGCGCAAAGGAAATATCCGACATAAAGGAAAGACTCAAAAAAGGCGGCATAGACATAATCATAGGCACCCACAAACTTCTGAATTCCGCATTCGAGTTCAAGGATCTGGGCCTTTTGATAATAGATGAGGAGCAGAAGTTCGGAGTAAGTTCCAAGGAAAAGCTCCGTCAGCTTAAGGAGTCTATCGACACCCTTACCCTTACTGCCACTCCTATTCCGAGAACCCTCCAGTTCTCGCTCCTTGGAGCCAGGGACCTTTCCATAATAAACACTCCCCCGCCGAACAGGATTCCCGTTCAGACCGAAATCATACTCTTCGACAAGGAGGAGATACGCAGCATAATAAATTACGAGCTGAACCGCGACGGACAGATATTCTTCCTGCACAACAGGGTGGAGGAACTGGATGGCATATACAACATACTCCACGGGCTGGTTCCGGATATGAGGATATGCGTGGCCCACGGTCAGATGGAGGCAAAGGTGCTTGAAAACAAGATACTTGCTTTCATGAAGGGAGAATATGACCTGCTGCTCTGCACAACCATAATAGAAAACGGTCTCGATATTCCAAACGCCAACACCATACTCATCAATCAGGCACAGAACATAGGTCTGAGCGACCTCCACCAGCTGAGGGGCCGTGTGGGAAGGTCTAACAGGAGGGCATTCTGCTATCTGATAGTGCCTCCTCTGGCTTCCGTTACGGACGAGGCCAGGCGCAGGCTGAAGGCAATAGAATCCTTCTCGGACCTGGGAAGCGGCTTCAGCATAGCAATGCAGGACCTGGACATAAGGGGAGCAGGCAATCTGCTCGGCGCCGAACAGAGCGGATTCATCACGGACATGGGTTTTGAAACCTATCAGAAGATACTCCAGGAAGCCATAGAGGAACTCGGAATGGAGAGCGGGATAAGCACCCGCAGGGACGAATCTTCGTACATATCCGACTGCACGGTCGAAACGGACCAGCTTGCGCTGATTCCGGACGATTACATAGACGTGAATGCGGAAAAGATACGCATATACAAGGATATGGACTCGGCAGGAGAGGGAAAGCAGCTGGACCGCATACATTCGATGATGGAGGACCGATTCGGAAAGATGCCTCCGGAGGTGGAGAGGCTTTTCGATATAGTAAGGATAAGGAATATAGCCGCTTCCCTGGGCTTTGAGAAGGTGATAGTCAAGAACGGCATAATGATATGTTTCTTCATATCCAATCCCCTGTCCCCTTTCTACAAGTCGGGTGAATTCTCAAAAACGCTGGAGAGAATATCCCTTCCGGACAACGCGAAATATTATGAACTGAAACAGAGCAACGACAGGCTCAAGATAGTATGCCGCAACGTTGACGGCACATCTCGTGCCCTCGAATTGCTGAGAAATATAAAATGATATGCACAATCTACTGGTTGAAATAGGGAATACGGCTTTAAAGGCCACCTGGTCGGATGGAATGACCCTCGGTAAGATTTTCAGGTACCAGGGTGAAAAGAGTTTCGATTTCATACTTTCCCTCACGGAGGGGGAGAGGGCGGACGTAATGGTGCTTTCATCGGTTTCCGAAATACCTCTCAAATGGAAATCCACTCTGTCAGGGCGCTGCGGCGAACTGGTGATTATGGACCCTCACTGCACCGCCGTCAATTCCTCCCATCAGCTGCCGGCCTGGATCAGCCCGGACAGGGCAGCATCCATCATCGCCTCCCGTTTTCTCTTCAAGGGAAAGGCAGTGACCGTCTTCGATTTCGGCACTACCCTGAGCATTGACCGTACCGATTCGGAAGGTCGCTATGTGAGCGGCTCCATATCCCCGGGATGCCGTACCAGATTCAAATCCATATTCCGTTATTCCAAGTCACTTCCGCTGCTGGACACCCCTGAGGAAATACCTTCAGAGGGCACTTCCCTCAACTCATCCATAGAGTTCGGGATTCTTTCGGGCATAATGTTTGAAATACAGGGGAATCTTGATGCAAACCCCGGAAATATAGCCGTATTTACCGGTGGCGATGCGAATTTTTTTGCAAAGAAAATGAAAAACTCCATCTTTGTAATTTGTAACCTTGTACTGATGGGGTTGGCTTTAGTAGCTGAAGAATTTTATGAAAGTAAACTGTAAAGTACTCTTACTGGCGGTACTTGCCTTTTTTTTGTGTATTGACGCTACTGCGCAGAGTGGTGCGCACAATGCGTATTCGCCTTATTCCGTCTATGGAGTCGGCGACATATTCAAGGAAGGTTCCGCATATACCCGCAGTATGGGAGGAGTGGGAATCGCAACCCGAAACCGTCGTGTCATAAACTTCACCAATCCTGCCGCGGTGACCGCGAGGGATTCGCTTTCCTTTATGGCGGACTTCGGTGTCATCGAGAACAATAAGGTTTTCAATCAGACCACGGATGCCGGCAAGTTCAAGTCGGCAAACAACACCTTCAACATTTCCGACTTCGTACTCAGCTTCCCTATATGGCGCTCATCCGCCTTTATGGTCGGCATCACCCCATTCAGCGACGTGGGATATGATTTCACTTCCCACGAGACCGACCCGGACATCATAGGAAAAACAGGAAACGTAACCTATCAGTCCTACGGTCAGGGCGGCGTCTATCAGTTCTTCGTGGGTGCAGGCGCAACTTTCTGGAAGCGTCTCTCTGTAGGTGCAGAATTCATCTATTACTTCGGAACCATAGACAAGGTCAGCAACACCGTATATACCGATGAGTCCTACAGGGCAATCAACAGCGGCTACACGATGCAGTTGAGGGGAACCACAGGCAAGTTCGGCCTTCAGTACGAGCAGAAACTCGGATCGGACCTTAGCCTTACGCTCGGCGCCACCTATCGCCTTTCCACGAATATGGGCGGATATGCCAACGTATATCGCTTTGCCACCGCTTCCGAGGTTTCGGATACCCTGATATTCAGGACGGATACCCTCCGTAACAGCGGCAAGCTCCGTTTCGGTGACGAACTCGGAGTAGGCATATCCCTGAGTTCCGGAGAGAACTGGTCGGTGGAATTCGACTATCTGCGTTCGGACTGGAGAAAATCCGGTTTCGACTCCTATCAGGGAACTATGGTGGAAGGCAGTTCCTCTACTTTCAGAAGTACGGTTTCACAGTCCTTCAGGGCCGGTTTCGAATACACACCGAACCGAAACGACATACGTTACTATATGAAGAAGGTCAGCTATAGGGGAGGTCTCTATTTCGACCGTCAATACTATTGTCTGGATCCTTCGGGCCGCAATGTCGATGCGATTGGCATAACTCTTGGAATGACATTCCCTGTGTTCAAGGGAAACAACGGGATAACGGTAGGCCTGGATTTCGGCAGAAAGGGCAATTTCAAGGACAGATCGATGGTTGGAGAGCATTATGCAACCATTTTCGTCGGGATGAATCTCCACGACATCTGGTTCCAGAAGACGATGTACAAATAGTTGTAATCAAAAAAATCAAGGAGATATATGAAAAAGTTATTATTCTCAGCAGTTTCAGTGTTGATGATTTGTTTTGCCGTGGATTCTTCCGCTCAGGGAAAGTACGGCAAGGACAGTGCGGAATGCATCACCTATCTTTCCTATTACAAGGAGTATTTCAAGCAGAAGAACTATGACCAGGCTCTCCCTAACTGGAGAAAGGCCTTCAAAGTCTGCCCTCCTACCGCCAACCAGACCATGCTCATAGACGGTACCACCCTCGTAAGGAAGGAAATCACCCGCAACCGCAACAATTCTTTCCTCAAGCAGGGTCTTATAGACACCCTTATGACCCTCCACGATCTCAGGGCAGAGTACTATCCTAAGTACGCCGTCACTGCGATGAACAACAAGGGACTGGATATGATCAACTACCTGCAGGACGAGCCTGAGGTTCTCTACAAGGGTTGCAACGAGATAATCGCAGCCAACGGAAAGCAGACCAAAGCTCAGATTTACCTTTTCCGTTTCAATTCTGCGGTAAGTCTCTACAAGTCCGGAATCCTGGATGCCGAGCAGGTTATCGATGACTACGAATCCACAATGGAGGCTCTTGAGCAGATGACTTCTTCAGAGGCTCTTGACAAGACTAAGGCAGACATAGAGAACATATTCATTACCAGCAATGTAGCCAGCTGCGACAACCTCATCGCCCTGTTCACCCCACGTTTCGAGGCCGATCCTGAGAATCTGGATCTCGTAAGCAAGATAGTGAATATGATGAGCTCCACCGAGGGCTGTATGGACAACGACCTCTTCCTCTCCGCAATCAGCAAGAAGAGTGAACTCGATCCTTCCTACAAGACCTCGTACATACTCTACAAACTCTATTCTTCAAGGAACGAGTTCGATGCAGCTGTATCCTCCCTCGAAAAGGCAATCGCTTTCGAAGAGTCTGACCTTGCCACCGACGCCGACTACTACTACGAGCTTGCTGCGTACAGCCTCAAGAACGGCAAATATGCGAAGTCTGTCGATGCAGCCAACAAGGCCATAAATCTGAACCCTGAGCTTGCCGGCAAGTGCTACCTCATCTGCGGTACCGCCTGGGGCTCAGTAACCTCCAATGGCGACTACATCGAGAAGAGGGCTCCTTACTGGGTTGCAGTAGATTACCTCGTAAAGGCAAAGAATGCTGACGAGTCCCTCGCCGAGGAGTGCAACTCCCTGATTTCTTCTTATTCCAAATACTTCCCTGAGACCAGCGAGGCCTTTATGTACGGAGTGCAGAACGGTCAGAGCTACAGGGTAAGCGCCGGCGGAATGTCTGCCAACACCACAGTAAGGACTCAGAAGTAGTTTTGGGAAGCGAAGTTAACATCGGAATTTCCATATTCAGGAGACTGGCTGCAATGACAGCCAGTCTCTTGGTCGTTTTATCGTGTAAAGGAAAGGGCGGGGAAGAAGAGACAGATCCTTTCATGTATCCTGTCCAGAGTGTGGACAGTATGTTCATAGTCCAGACTACCAACGGTGTGCTCGAATCCCGTATGGAGGCCACCCTCATGGAAAGATACGAATCGGACAGTCTTGATCTGGATTATTTCAAGAACGGCTTTTCTGTCTATTCCTACGATGATCAGGGGAGTCTGGAGACTGTCATTACGGCCCGCACTGCACGTCACTTCAAATTCCGGGATGGAAGCGAGAAGTGGGAAGCGTTCGGAAACGTGCGCATACGGAACGTAATCAAGAACGAGACAATGGAAACCGACACCTTATACTGGAACCGTTCGGAACAGAAGATATATACCCACTGCTACGTGAAAATGTATTCACGCGACGGAATGATGCAGGGCTACGGAATGCAGTCCGACGAAAAGGCCCGGAACGCAATACTCCTCAAACCCTTCGACGGTTATGGATATGTGGTTCAGGATTCTACCAAGGTAGTGCTCGATTCAATCAATTTTGTAGGCCCTATGCCTAAAAAATGAGCACTATTGCCGATTTTTTCTTAACTTCGCGGCCCACAATCGATTTGAAAAACAATAAAAAACAATAAATATGGCAGCATTAGATACCATCAGAACAAAATTCGGAATAGTAATTTCGGTGATTATCGGTCTTTCTCTGCTCCTTTTCATCCTTGATAACGACACCTTGATGAAATTGTTCAGCGGAGACACCGCGAAAGCTCACAGGGTAGCCGTAATCGACGGGCAGAACGTGACCATCGAGGAATTCCAGAGCAGAATCGACGGGCTGAAGAACATATATGGAGGTTCAGGCAATGCCGATCAGGAAAAGGCCATCAGGGACGAGGTATGGCAGTCCTATATCAACCAGTACCTTTTCGTAAAGAATGCCGAGAAGGCGGGAATCAGGGTAGGTGTAGAGGAACTCAAGGACCTCACTTCCGGTGACAACATGTCTCCTATCATATCACAGTCATTCCCTGACAAGTCCCAGATAGAGAGCTTCATCTCCCAGAATCCTGAGGGATGGGACTATCTTATCGACCTGGTACGCAACCAGCAGTACTATGACAAGTACTTCGCCCTCTTCGTCAACAGTTCCTATGTAAACCCTCTTATGCTCACCAGGGCGATAGAGGAGAACAACACCACCGCTGACGTGGACTTCGTAATGGTTCCTTTCGGATATGTGCGTGACACCACCGTAGAGGTTTCCTCTTCCGAGATAAAGAAGTACTATAAGGATCACAAGAAAATGTTCCGTCAGAACGAGTCCAGGGACGTTGAGTACGTGCTCATCGAGGTTGTTCCTTCCGCAAGCGACATAGCTGCCGCAGAAGAGGATTTCAACAGACTTTACGAGGAATTCAGCGAGACTGACAACGTGAAGGGCTTCCTCCTCAGGAACTCTTCCGAGCAGAGCTTCGACGGATACTGGTACAAGGAAGGTGAACTCAACACCATATCCAGGGACATCAACAGCTTCGCATTCGAAGGCAAGGGCGGCGTCTCCCCGATCTACAGGAGCGGCGACGCTTTCCTCGCTGCACGCGTGATGGACAGCGCAAAGCGTCCTGAGACCGTTACCGTGAAGGTAATCCCTATGCCGGAAGGTCAGAGCGAAATCAACTCCGATGTTCTTGCGCAGCTGGACGCCACTGAGACCGTGGATATGACCCAGAGCTACACCATCCCGGGTTGCGAGCCTCTTTTCAGCACTCCAGTAAACAAGGCGGTCAAGCTCGAGTCCCCTCAGTACGGAACCCTCGTGGGCAAGGTTATATCCAGCTCCGAGCCTGTACTTATGAAGCAGGTGGCCATATTCAAGAAGAGCGCGATTGCCAGCAAGGAGACCTTCAGCAGCTTCTATTCTCAGGCAAACCTCGTATCGAGCCGCTCGAACGGCAAGTATGAGAACTTCAAGACCGTGTGCGACACTATGGGTCTCTATATCCATCCGGCCAACAGGATTTCCAGGAACAACGAGAAATTCGGTGTGGTTGACAACGCCAGGGAAGTTACCAACTGGGCATACGGAGTCAAGAAGACTGGCTCGGTATCCGAAATCATAACCGTTAACCAGAAGTACTTCTTCGTTGCAGCCCTTACCGGCATCCACGAGGAGGGATATGCTCCTATCGAGGAGGTATCATCACAGATCAGTGAACTGCTCTACTCCCAGAAGGCCGGTGACAAGAAACTCGAGGAGATAAGCCAGAAGATCGAGGGCAAGAGCTCGCTCGAGGAGATTGCCGACGTGCTCGGCACCACCGTAAGCAACTCCGCATCAATTGCTTTCAGTTCCCTCAATTCCCAGGGACTTGACCCTGCATTCATCGGCGCAGTTGCTGCAGCTGAGGAGAATGTTGTCAGCGCTCCTGTGAAGGGTTCCTACGGAGTCTATGTCTTCAGGGTCAACAGCCGCGACACCGGCTCCTTCTACACCGAGGATGACGCCAAGGCCAACAATGTACGTATGATGCAGTATTCTCTCCAGACCATAGTGCCTGTGATGATGGACGATGCAGATGTAAAAGACAACAGGGCAAGGTTCTTCTAGAAGATTGCCATATACAATAAAGAAGGCGACTGATTCACTCATCAGTCGCCTTCTTTCTTTTTGCCGACGCTTGCGCCAGTCTCTCAGACATTGAAGAGGAAGTGCATTATGTCTCCGTCGCAAACCGTGTAGTCTTTGCCTTCTATGCCGAGTTTTCCGGCTGCGCGGCAGGCTGATTCAGACTTGAGAGTGATGAAATCCTCGTATTTGATAACCTCGGCCCTTATGAAGCCGCGTTCGAAATCGCTGTGTATGACGCCTGCCGCCTTAGGGGCCTTGTCGCCGTTGTGTATGGTCCAGGCACGGCATTCATCCGCTCCGGCCGTGAAGAAGGTACGAAGTCCGAGCAGCTTGTAGGCGCTCTGTATGAGTCTGACAACACCCGGTTCCTCCAGCCCCATTTCCTGCAGGAACATCTGCTTTTCCTCGAAATCCTCGAATTCCGCTATGTCGGACTCAGTCTTTGCCGCGAGTATGAGCACTTCGGCATTTTCATCCCTGACTGCTTCCCTGACTGCTTCCACGTAGGCATTGCCCCCGGCTGCCGACGATTCATCCACATTGCAGACATAGAGTACAGGCTTGGACGTGAGCAGGAAGAGATCCCTTGCCATCTGCTCCTCCTCCGCGTTCTCGAGTCTCACACTGCGGCAGGAACGGCCCTGGAGCAGGGCATCGCGGTAGCGCAGCAGCAGGTCGCAGAGTTTGCGCGCGTTCTTGTCGGAACCGACCTGTGCCTGTTTCTGCACCTTTGCGAGGCGGTTTTCTACCGTTTCGAGGTCTTTCAGCTGCAGTTCTATGTCTATGACCTCCTTGTCGCGTACCGGGTCCACACTGCCATCGACGTGGACTATATTTCCGTCGTCGAAGCAGCGCAGCACGTGGAGTATGGCGTCGCATTCGCGTATGTTTGCGAGAAACTGGTTGCCGAGGCCCTCACCTTTGCTGGCGCCCTTCACGAGGCCGGCTATATCCACAATCTCCACTGTGGCCGGAATGGTTCTCTGAGGCTTGCATATTTCGCTGAGCACATCCAGTCTCTTGTCCGGAACCATAGTCGAGCCTACGTTCGGCTCGATGGTGCAGAAAGGAAAATTGGCGCTCTGCGCCTTGCTTGAACTTATACAGTTGAAAAGGGTGGACTTGCCTACGTTCGGGAGTCCGACTATTCCGCATTTGAGTGACATCTGTCTATGAATTAGGGCGCAAAGATACCATTTATTGCCGAAATATGCGTAATTTGCGGCTATGAAAAGATTTGTGCTGACGATATGTGCCTTGCTGCTGCTCGTTCCTGCGGCCAGGGCCGGAGAGGATTCCCTTCGCGTAATGTTCTGGAACCTCGAGAATTTCTTCGATTGGATAGATGAGGGCAGGGGAGAGTCCGACAGCGAATTCTCCTCCGGGGGAAAGCGCCACTGGACCCGCAGGCGTTTCGAAACCAAGTGCAACGCCATTGCCAAGACCCTTATGTGGGAGGCGGACAGATGCGGCTGTATGCCGGACATAGTCGGCTTTGCCGAGGTGGAGAATGCCGGAGTTCTGCGTATGCTGCTGCGCACTACAGCGCTGTCGAAGTTCGGATATGCTTTCGTTCACTACGATTCCGATGACCCGCGGGGCATAGACGTTGCCCTGCTTTACCGCCGCTCCCGCCTGGAACTCCTCGGGTCCGACACCCTCAAGACTGCCGCTCTGCTCACCAGGGATATTTTGACCTGTGCTTTCAGGACCGCAGAGGGAAATGTCCTGAACGTTATGGTCAATCACCACCCTTCAAAATACGGGGGCAGAAGTTCCGAGGCGAAAAGGATAAGGGTGATGGAGCGCATGCTCCACCGGGCCGATTCCCTGCAGAAAGAGGCCCCTCTGCTGGTAATGGGGGACTTCAACGACGTTCCTGACGGGGAGGCCCCGAAAATGGCTGGGAAAAGCCTGGATAATCTTGCCTTGCCGCTGCACGACAGGGGGGAGGGGACCATCTACTATGCAGGGCGCTGGGAAATGATAGATATGTTTATGCTTGGCGGCGGACTGCAGAGTCCGGGAATGGAAATCCTTTACCCTCCCTTTCTCCTTACCAGGGACAGCGCCCACTCCGCCCTCAAGCCGTTCAGGACCTGGTCGGGGCCGAGATGGACCGGAGGGGTAAGCGACCATCTGCCCATAGCAGTGACGGTCAATATTAAATAAAATTGCTATATTTGAACGATTTTGTCCGAAAGACAAAAGCATATAATTAACTGGAAAATAAACCATAAATTAAAATAACACCAGTATGAAAACCAGAATTTCCGAAAAATTCAAGACTCTTTTCGGCAACGAGGGTGAATTCTTCGCTTCCGCAGGTCGTATCAATCTCATAGGTGAGCACACCGACTATAACGGTGGCTATGTGTTCCCCGGCGCAATAGACAAAGGAATAATTGCAGAGATAGCGCTCAACGGCAGCGACAAGGTGTGCGCCTTCTCCCTCGATATGGATGAATATGTCGAATTCGGTCTGAATGAGGAAGACAAGCCTCATCAGAGCTGGGCCTGCTATCTGTTCGGAGTGTGTCGCGAGACCATCAAGAGGGGCGGCAAGGTTGCGGGATTCAATACGGTGTTCGCCGGTGACGTCCCTCTCGGTGCCGGCCTTTCTTCGTCTGCGGCCCTCGAGAGCACCTATGCTTTCGCAATCAATGAGCTCAACGGCAACGGAATAGACCGCTTCGAGCTCGCAAAGATAGGTCAGAGCACAGAGCACAACTACTGCGGTGTGAAATGCGGCATAATGGACCAGTTCGCATCCTGCTTCGGCCGTGAGGGCAGCCTCATACGTCTGAATTGCAAGACTCTGGAATACAAATATTTCCCTTTCAATCCAAAGGGCTACAAGCTCGTTCTTGTGGACTCCTGCGTGAAGCACGAACTCGCTTCCTCGGCCTATAACAAGCGCCGCCAGTCCTGCGAGAATGCAGCTGCTGCGATACGCAAGAACCATCCTGAGGTGGAATTCCTCAGCGATGCCAAGAGACTCTGGCTCGACGAGGTACGTTCCGACATCCCTCAGGAGGACTTCCTCCGCGCCGAATATGTGATAGGTGAGGTACAGAGGGTGCTGGATGTGTGCGATGCCCTCGAAAGGGCTGACTACGAGACCGTAGGAGAGCTTATGTACCAGACCCATTTCGGTCTGAGCCATCTCTACGAGGTATCCTGCGAGGAACTTGATTTCCTCAACAAGCTTGCGCGCAAGATGGAAGTCACCGGTTCAAGGGTAATGGGCGGCGGCTTTGGCGGCTGCACCATCAACCTTGTGAAGGAAGAACTCTATCAGGACTTCGTAGATGCCGCAATAGAGAAATTCACCCAGAAGTTCGGTCACGCTCCGAAGATCTACGACGTAGTCATTTCCGACGGCGCCCGCAAACTTCAGTAACAAAGGCTTATGTCCATTATCAGGGATACGGAAGGCCGCTGTACCGGATGCGGGAAGATTCAGAGCTTCAAACTCTACCGCAGCATCAACGTTGCGGAGAATCCGGAGCTCAAGGCCGGAGTCAGGGACGGCTCCCTCTTCGTGTGGGAGTGCCCCGAGTGCGGACGCCGTAATCTCGCCCGTTACGAAAGTCTCTACCACGACCCGGAAGCGAAGCTGATGATATGGCTGCTTCCGGGCGGGGAGGTATCCCAGTCCCAGATGGACTCCATAGGCAACCACACCAGGGCAATGGGGAACTACACGCTCAGGAGAGTGTCGGACGTCAGTTCCCTCATAGAGAAACTGCTCATATTCGATGCCGGCCTGGACGACGTGGTGGTGGAAATGTGCAAGTATGTGACCAGGGCTGAAATGGCCTCCAAGGCCGGGGAAGAGCAGGCAGCAGAACTGCTCAGACTGCCTATGCACTTCTACCGTCTCGAAGAAAAGGACGGGGAGAGATACATAACCCTCTCCTTCCCGGACAATGGCCGTATGGTAGGCTGCAACATAGGATGGAACGTGTATGAGGACTGCAGGGCCATTCTGGAAAGGAACCCTTCGGTCCACCCTGAAGAGGGATTCGCAAAGGTGGATGCGGAATGGCTTATGACTCTGCTCCAATAGCCCGCCGCCTGCGAAAAGATCACTTGACTAACTAAATATTATTCACTTAAACCTGAACAAAATGAACGCAAAAGCTAAGAAATTCTTCACAGAAGACTGGACGGCGGTATGGATAGGCTTCC
>SAMEA3663038__coassemble_429_pt1 | contig 13652 bp, 9 predicted proteins | sample SAMEA3663038__metabat2_low_PE_020 | metagenome-assembled genome bin SAMEA3663038 (sample SAMEA3663038) | pig gut metagenome | biome: pig gut; feature: pig-associated habitat; material: faeces | place: France | collected 2012
CAATTGGGAAAGACTATAGGTGGTCTCCGTAATCCGGAATACTACAACCCTTACAAGAATTATTCTTGGGAAAAGTTGATTGACAAATCGAGCGGAAAGATACGGCCCAACGCGGAAGCGGCTTGGAATGAAAACTGGATGGACGAAATCAGCAATGACAAGGCATTCAGGACCGAACACATACTGTCTGTGAGCGGGGGCTCGGGGAAGGCCAGCTATTTGTATTCTATGGGCTATTACAAGGAGAATGGTACTCTGCAGAATACGGACTTCGACCGTCTTACTATGCGCCTGAACGGAGATGTGCAGGCGACGGAATGGTTCAAGGTGGGAATGAGCGCAAGCCTGGCCCATTCTAAAGCCGATTTTCAGGAAGCAAGCGGTTCGGAAACATCGAACGTATGGTACACTGCCCAGTTCATGGGCCCTGTATATCCGGTCTATCTCAAGGATATGAGCGGAAATGACCTGCTTGACGAGAATGGAGAGAGACAGTATGACTACGGATCTGCAGACGATAACGGCTATGCGAACCGTGTCACTGCACAGGGATTCAATTCCAAGGCGGAACTCTTCAACAACAAGGCTTATTACAAAAGGAACTCAGTTTCGGCCCGTGCTTTCCTGAATCTTGGTACCGTCAATAAGGATGCCCTCCTATACGGTCTGAATCTGACCGTCAACCTGGGCGCGGACTTCACTGACTATGCGAGGACAACGGTCAGCGACAAGTATCACGGAAATGCTGCTGACCAGGGAGGAAGCCTCTACAAGACGAACACCAGGGCATTCAGCTATACGCTCAACGAACTCCTGACTTACAGGAGGAAGTTCGGAGAACATTCCATAGACATTCTGGCCGGTCACGAGTATTACCGTTACAATTACAATTACGCGATGGCCGGCAAGAGCGGAATCGTGGACGGTATCGATGAACTCGGTTCCGCAGTGACTACAATCGCGAACACAAGTTATTCCAATGACTATGCTATCGAATCCGTACTTGCGCGTCTCAACTACGGATATGCAGACAGGTACTATTTCGATGCCTCATGGCGCACTGACGGCTCCTCCCGTTTCCACAAGGACCACAGGTGGGGCAACTTCTGGTCCGTGGGCGCATCGTGGCGTATTTCGCAGGAAGCGTTCATGGAGCCGGCCTCATCCTGGCTCAGCAACTTGACCGTCAGGGCCTCTTACGGAGTTCAGGGAAATGATAACCTTGGTTCTTACTATGCCTGGCAGGGACGTTTCAATTACGGCTGGTCCAACGGTACCAGACCGGGAGCAATGGCGGGCTCCATAGAGAATCGCCTGGTCACCTGGGAAAAGAACGGCAATCTCAATATAGGCGTGGATGCGACATTCCTGAAGGGCCGTCTTTCTGCAATCGTGGAATATTACAACAGAAAGACCTGGGATATGCTTTTGAACAACCCTCTTGCAATCTCCTCGGGCTTCAGCGGCTATGACGACAATGTCGGCTCTATGCTTAACCAGGGTATGGAGTTCACTCTGAGGGCCGTTATCTTCGAAAAGCCTAATTTCCATTGGGATGCTACGGCTATGCTGAGCTTCAACCGGAACAAGGTCCTGTCACTCACTTCGGGACAGGATGTCCTCAATTACGGCAGCATGGTCATTGAGGTCGGGAAGCCTATCTACACCTTCTATCTATCCAAATCCGCAGGCGTCTCTCCTGCGACCGGCAAACAGCTCTATTACTGCTACTACCGTTATGCGGTGGACGAAAAGGGAGCCATGGTGACGGAGCGCTGTCCGGAATATGTGACGGACGATGTCTCGCTTGCCACAATGAGCAAGTATTACTACGGCAGCCGTCAGCCTCTGTTTTCCGGAAGCATTGCCTCGAACTTCACCATATTCAAGGATTTCGATCTCTCTTTCCTGACGACATATTCGCTTGGCGGCAGGATTATGGACGGCCTGTACGATTCCGCAATGCACGTTACCTATCCTGGCAACAATTGGCACAGGAATATTCTCAGAAGGTGGCAGAAGCCGGGAGATGTGACTGATATCCCTATGGTCGAAATAGGCGGAAGCTATGCAAGCGTAGGTGAGTCTCTCGTCGATGCCTCTTATTTCGCCATCAAGAACATTACATTCGGCTACACTCTCCCTTCGCGCCTGACGGAAAAGGCAAGAATCAAGGCGGTCAGAATATTCTTTACCGCTGACAACGTGGCCCTGTTCACTCATCTTGACGGAATGGACCCGCAGTACAATTTCGCCGGAACCGTTTCTTACACCTATGCTCCATCAAGAGTACTTTCATTGGGTATAGACCTTAATTTCTGACAGTTATGAGATACAAAAACATAATATCGTCTATTCTCGCATGCCTTGCGATATCTTCGTGCAGGCTGGATTTCGATCCTACGGATTCCGGCTCTTCAGACGAGCTCCTGAGTTCGGCCTCCACGGCGGTTTCCATAATAGACGGCATATACAACAGCATGTGGACCGCCGGATGGTCAACTTCCGGCAACTCGCATCAGTGTTTCGGAATCTCTGCCTACAACATAGCCCTGGAATCTATGGGGGATGACTTCATTATGCAGAGTATGGGAAACGGTTGGTTCTGGTATGACCACTGCTATAATATCAAGGACTACTACAGTTCCAGTTCATTCCGTTCCTATGATGTCTGGAATGCGAATTATTCCTGGATAGCGAATGCAAACTATGTAATAGGCGCGGAAGAGACGATGGACGGAAGTTCCGAAGACAAGGCGTATGTTCTGGGCAGCGCCTATGCCATAAGGGGCCTGTGTTACCTCAATCTCTGCAATTGGTATGCGCGTCCGCCTTACAGCGCACTTCAGAACAAATACCGCTGGTCAGATCCTGCGGTGCCGATATACACGAATCCTACCTACAAGGACTTCACCGGGGCTCCGAGGTCTGATCTCAGGACGGTTTTTGACCAGATCAACTCCGACCTTGACAGGGCGGTTGAATTACTCGATGCCGGCTCCGGCTCCAGACTCGCCGGAGACAAGTCGCATATCAATTTGTATGTCGCCCTTGGTTTCAAGGTCCGTGCGGCCCTTGCGGCAGGAGATTGGGACACAGCGCTCAGCTGTTCCGAAAGAATCATCGGGAGCGGACTCTATCAGGTCGGAGAAAGGAACGAGTTGCTGAACGGAATGAACAGCCTTTCGCTCAAGAATGTGATGTGGGGAGCCGGAATCACCAATACCGAGCAGGCTGGAGGCTATGCAAGCTTTTTCTCCCACATGGACAATACGAACGGTGCCTATGCCCAGGCAGCTCCGAAACTCATCAGTTCCTCCCTGTACAAGATGATGCCTGCGGATGATATCAGAAGAGCGTGGTGGGATCCGGAAAATCCAGAATCCCCCTATGTCTCGAACAAATTCAGCTTCAGCAATGTGGCCGCCTGGCTTGGTGACTACATATATATGAGAGTGGAGGAGTTTTATTTCGACGCGGCTGAAGCCGCCCTGAGGAAGGGCGACAGGGCAAAGGCCGTGAAATACCTGAACGAGGTGATGCAGAAACGCTCGGAAAGCTACAATGCCGAAAATTATTCGGGAACGCTGCTCGGGGCCCTCACAAACTCCCTGACCGGATCTCTTCTGGAGAACATCCTGATACAGAAGAGAGTGGAGCTCTGGGGTGAGTTTGGAAGGGTAACTGATGTGCGTCGCCTGGGTCAGGGCATAGAAAGGCGCAGTTCAGACGGTTTTGCCGATGACTGCCTTACCACGATGGCGCGGAACGGCATCGACCTTACAAATCCTGAGACTTATGACTGGGTGATGACCATCCCTCAGGATGAAATAAACAATAATCCGAATATCAATGAAGGAGACCAGAATCCTTGACTCGAGTTATGATGAAGAAAATAATGTTTTATGTGGTCTTTTTGACCGCCATGCTGTTCCAGCAGTCCTGCAGCAAGGATGTTGAAGGCGTTGTATCGGGTTTCAATGATGACGACAACAGGGAAATCCACTTTGTCCAGAACAGCATAATCAAGTCTTTCGACCAGGGTACCCTGGACGGTGAATTCACGGTCACCCTTGGTAGACTTGGAAACAAGGGCTCATACAAGGTGCGGATAGACATTGACGGCAAGGATGCCTCACTGTTCTCCTTTGAGCCTACTGTTACGATTCCGGATGGACAGTACGCGGTGGAATTTCCGGTTTACGTAGATATGTCCCGTGTCGTTCTGGGCTCTGAGGTGAGCGCTACCCTCAACATTTCCGGAAGGGATGCCGAACTCGGAGACAATCCGGCATATATAAGCCAGTACAGCGACTTCCTGAAACTGAGTGCATCATTCAGATTGGAATGGGAGCCGTACATGAGACTGACCGAATCGGGAGAAACGGTGCAGCAGACGGCCACCTATCTTTACAATCAGTTCTATCAGGGTGCCCAGGGAGGTATGCTGGTGGAAAGGGCAAAGGGAAGCGAGAATGTCTTCCGCCTTCTCGACTGGGCCGCCGGGGTAGGTTTCGTGTTCATGATTAACAAGGACAACAGCGTGACGGTCCCGGCCCAGTCCATAGGATATTACTATGAGGATGTGAGGGAATACGTATATGTCGCGGATGTAGCCCAATATCTGGGAGATGATTCCTATTACCAGAGTTACCCCTGTACCTTTGACGGCAAGCAGACCTTCATGCTGAACCTTGTCTATTATGTGTCTGACGGTATCTTTGCGGTCGGCCCGGAGGCTTTCATCTTTGCGGGTGACCACGATGACGATCCATTCGTGACGGCAGAATATCTCGGCGGAGGACGTTTCGGCTTCACGTTCGGTAGCCATACTTCCGAATGCAGGGCTATCGTTGTGCCCGGGGATATCACGAAAGACGAATCTTCTTTCAAGAGTGCGGTCAACTCTTTATGCAAGGGAAGCGCCGATGATATCAGGGTGTTCGGGGAGGGAGAGCAGATCTGGACACCGGAGAGTGCCAACAATACTTTGGTCGCTGTTCCTTTCAACGCCGAAGGCGTGCCGGGAGAGGCTATATGCATACGCTTTACCTATGACCCGGAAGGCGTCTATATACCGCAGATAAGCGCTTGCGAGCTCAAGGCTTTCGAAAAGTCGCCGAGATCCACTCTCGAACTTTTCCTCAAATTGAAGAATGCCACGTCTGCCCGTTATGTCATGTTGCCGAAGGATGTAATGGATTATTACATAGACTACTACGGTGAAACTATGATTCTCGACCAGATAGGCAGTTCCCTCGATGGCGGACAACTGGATGAAGCCGCTTCGGAGGATGGCCTGAGACTTTTCTGGCAGGGACTGGAAGAAGGCGCGGAGTACGGCGTCCTCCTGCGTGTGTCCAATTCGTTCGGAGACACTGAGACCAGAGTTGTTTACGGGTGTCTTGAAGCTGCCTCGGACGAGTTCGTGGCAAAGAGCCTTGAGGATTTTACCGGCTCATACCTTGCCAGCGCGCTTGTCACCACTTCCAACGATTCCCAGGGACATGATGAAAGTTTCCGTGTCGATGTTATCAGTCTGGGAGACGGAAAGGTAGGTGTCAAGGGCCTGTGCAACTATCGCAACTATTCACCGCAGATTACCGGCATCTATGATCCGGAACGCCATACCATTCGCCTCAATTCCCAGAATCTCGGGGAGTTCAGCTATATGGATGTCGTTTTCGGTTTCGTCGGAAATCTTTATTCGGGAATATGGGGACAGGAGTCGGCTCTCGAGTTTGGCTTCGGTGATGACGGGTATGTGCACTGGTGCAGCGCCCCGGATTCTGCGATAGATGTAACGGGTTATACCTTCCTGCTGTTTGACGGCACTTCCTATTCCGGCTACAATGTGGGTGACAAGTCCTACACCCAGCTTCTCATGAAGAAACTCTGAGAATAATCGGATTCCCGGTTTTTTATGTCGGAGTTCTTTGGAAGATTCCTATCTTTGTCTTTCTATGGGAAATACGACAATAATGCAGGAGAACTCCACAATCACACAGGGTTTCCTTGAGGACAGGATATTCCGAATCGTTTCGGACACCGCCGAATCACTGGGCGTACGTGCCTTTGTGATAGGCGGTTATGTGCGTGACTGCTTCCTGGGAAGGCCGTCCAAGGACATAGACATAGTAGTCGAGGGCAGCGGTATAAGGCTGGCTGAGGCGGTGGCGGCGAAGTTGCATACGAATGTGTCCGTATTCAAAAACTTCGGCACCGCAATGCTGAGGTACAGGGGCACGGAGCTGGAATTCGTGGGCGCGAGGAAGGAATCCTATCACCGTGAGTCCCGCAATCCCATAGTCGAAGACGGGAGTCTCGAAGACGACCAGCTGCGCAGGGACTTCACCATAAACGCGATGGCCTTCAGTCTTCAGAAAGAGGACTACGGCGCGCTCGTGGACCCCTTCGGGGGCATAAGGGACCTTGCGGCGGGTATCATACGCACTCCCTGCGATCCGGACACCACCTTCAGCGACGACCCTCTGCGTATGCTCAGGGCCATACGCTTCGCAACACGCCTCAGCACCCCTGAACTGAAGTTCCGCATAGTCCCGGAGGCGTTCGAATCAATGAGCCGCAACCGGGAGCGCCTGCTCATACTCTCCAAGGAAAGGATTGCGGAAGAACTGAACAAGATGCTGGTCACCAGCCGTCCGTCCAGGGCTTTCATACTGATGGACAGCTGCGGCCTGCTGGATTACATACTTCCCCAGCTCACGAAACTCAAGGGCGTACAGACCGTGGAGGGAAAAGGCCACAAGGAGAACTTCTCCCATACCCTGCAGGTCCTGGACAATGTCGCAGTGGCGGAAGAGGAACTCATTGCCGAGGGCAAGCTGATGGATTACACTGTTGTGGACAACTGCGAGGTGGTGTCCGAACGCCGTTCCCCTGACGTATGGCTGCGCTGGGCCGCGCTTCTGCACGACATTGGCAAGCCGGTCTGCAAGCGCTTCAACCCGGCTACGGGATGGACCTTCCACGGCCACGAAGTGGTGGGCGCGCGCATGGTCCCGAAAATATTCCAGCAGCTGAAGATGCCGCTGAATGAAAAGATGAAATACGTGCAGAAGCTCGTGAGCCTGCACCTCAGACCCATAGCCCTTGTGACAGAGGAGGTTACCGACTCCGCGGTGCGCAGGCTGCTCTTCGAGGCCGGCAATGACATAGATGACCTGATGCTGCTCTGCAACGCCGACATAACCTCGAAGAACCCGTACAAGGTGCAGCGTCTCAGGGAGAATTTCGAAATCGTGAAGCGCAAGCTTGTCGAGGTCGAGGAGAAGGATGCGATACGCAACTTCAAGAACCCGATTACAGGCGACTATGTGATGCAGCTTTTCGGCATCGAGCCATGCAGGGAGATAGGCATACTCAAGGAATATGTGAAAGAAGCCATACTGGAAGGGGAGATACCAAACGAATTCGAGGCTGCGGACCGGCTGATGCGTGAAAAGGCCGCCGAAATGGGCCTCTTCCCGAAGGAGAACTGACGATGCAGCTTATCGATGCTTTCATAGACTACGTGGGTCCGGTCAGACGTCGCTCCGAACGGACGCAGGAGATATACCGTTCTGCGGTCAGTTCCTTCTTTGCCTGGTATTTTTCCGGGAATGGCTCAGCCGCGGGAAACGGGCTTATGGAAATTCCGGAGGCGGATATGCCTGGAATCCTGACCCTGAAAACCCTGAGGGACTGGCGTCATTACCTGCTTACGGAGAAGCGTTACTCGGCCAGGACCGTGAACCAGCATCTCTCGGCAATGAGCGGATTCTGCCACTGGCTCTTCCACAGGGAGGTTCTGCAGGAGAACCCCTTCGACCTGATGGAGAGGGGCGGTCACAGCGCCATAGAAGGGGTGAAGCTGAGGGATGAAAAGGAAAAGAGGGTGACTTTCTTCTCCGACGAGGCCCTGGAGCGTTATCTCGAAGAGACCCGCTCCGCCGCCGACGGCACCCTGCTTGAACTCTATGCCGGGGAAGAACGCAAGGAGATATACGATCGTATATGCAGACGGATGATAATATCCTTTCTGTATGGGACGGCACTCCGCCGCTCGGAACTCATATCCCTGCCTCTAAAGGCGGTGGACTGGAAACGCAAGGTCTTGACGGTCACCGGAAAAGGCGGGAAGACCAGGCAGCTTGCGCTGACCGGGCCCCTGCTCGGGGAACTGCGCCGCTACAGGGAAGCCGTGGCCGCCATGGTACCGTCGGCCGGCAACGGGGCGGAGGATCCCTTCTTCGTGACCTTCAGCGGCAGGAAGCTCTATCCCGTATATGTGGACAGGGCGGTGAAGACAGAGCTGGGCGGGCGCGAAGACTGTCCGGGACACAAATCGCCCCACGTTCTGAGACATTCGCTGGCTACGGAACTGCTCAAGGAGGGCGCCGACATCTATTCGGTCGGCCGCTATCTCGGGCACTCGTCCATAGCCGCTACACAGATATATACCCACGGGGACATACGGCAGTTGAAGGCCGTATATGAAAAGAGCTTCCCGAGGGCAGGCAAGAAATGATATATGGCTAAACAGAACTACTTGGACTGCGACAAGCTCTGCCGAACGCTTGTCAGCGAGGCCTCGAAAGGCATATTCAGACCCGTCTATCTGCTGATGGGCGACGAACCCTATTACGTGGATATGGTCTGCGATGCGGTGATGGCCAACTGCATACCCGAGGAGGACAGGGACTTCAACCAGCTCGTATGCTACGGCTCCGATACGAACGCCGACAAGGTCATTACCGCCGCGAGACGTTACCCTATGTTCTCCGAACGGCAGCTGGTGGTGCTCAAGGAGGCCCAGATGATGAAGGATGTGGAGAACCTCCACTATTATTGCGAGACGCCGCTCGACTCCACCGTGCTGGTTATTTGCATGAAGGGTGCAAGGGCCGACAAGCGACGCGCGCTCTACAAGAGCGCCTCCAGGTTCGGTGCAGTCGTGGATTCGGTGCCCGTCAGGGAATATGAAATGGCCGGATGGCTCCAGTCCTATTTCTCCTCCAGGGGCCTTAGGCTCGCTCCGGACGCCGCCCAGCTCCTCATCGAGTTCGCCGGTATGGAGCTCTCGAAGATAGCCATAGAAACGGACAAGATGCTCAGGAACCTGCCGGAAGGAACTGTGGACGTGAGTGCCGAAGATGTGGAGACCAATGTGGGAATGAGCCGCAAGTGGACCCTCTTCGAACTTTCCGACGCCCTGTTCCACCACGATGCGGCCAAGGCCCTCTGGATCGCCTCCCTGGTGGGCAGTTCCGCAGGTTTCGCGATGCCGGCCGCTACCGGGCGCCTTTTCGCGCAGTTCTACAACCTCTTGCGCTATCACGCAGTGAAACTGAAGAAGCCGGGCATAGATTCCTATAATATGGCCTCCGAGCTCGGCATCTCTCCATATCTGTTGCGGAACTACGAGACGGCTGCGCGCTGGTACAACCTGAAAAAGACGATGCAGATAGTGGCTCTTTTCAGGGAATATGACTTCAAGGGCAAGGGCGGAGAGCAGGGAGAGGCCTCCCAGGGCGACCTGCTCGTGGAACTGACTGCAAAGATATTGGCCTGAGACTGTAGTAAACCGGGCAGTCTCTGCGTCAAAGACAGAAAGATAATTCAGAATATAACGGACTATATGGACAATTACATCATCCAATGCAGGGAAGTCTGCAAGAATTTCGGGGAGAAGGTTGCGCTTGACCACGTCAGCGTGTCGGTTCCTGAGGGCAAGATTTACGGCCTGCTCGGACCGAACGGGGCCGGCAAGACCACTTTGATCAGAATAATCAACAGAATCACCATCCCCAACTCGGGCGAGGTGCTTTTCAACGGAAGACCCATTACCCAGGAGGACGTTTCACGAATAGGATATCTCCCGGAAGAGAGGGGACTCTACCGTAAGATGAAGGTGGGGGAGCAGGCTATGTACCTGGCCCGTCTCAAGGGAATGAGCTCCAGGGATGCCGAGGCGGAACTCAGACGCTGGTTCGAGAAATTCGGCATAATGGGCTGGTGGAACAAAAAGGTCGAGGAACTCTCCAAGGGCATGGCCCAGAAGTTCCAGTTCATAACCACGGTCGTGCACAGGCCGAAGCTTCTTATCCTGGACGAGCCTTTCTCCGGTTTCGACCCGGTCAACGCCCAGGTCATCAGGGAGGAGATACTCCGCCTCAAGGAGGAAGGCGCGACCATATTGCTTTCCACCCACAATATGGAATCCGTCGAGGAACTCTGCGACAACATATCCCTGTTCAACAAATCGCATGTCGTGCTGTCCGGGGGCGTCGGGGATATACGCCGCGAATACGGCAACAACAACGTCGAAATCGTATATACTGACGCGGACGGCCGCCACACCGAAGTGCTGCCGGCAGGTGCCGACGCCAACGGGGGGCTGCGCGACTATATAGAAAAAGGTGTGACAGTCAACGCTTTCCGCGAGCTGATGCCGCGCATGAACGATATATTCATCAAACTTGTAAAGGAGGACTAAACTATGAATATGAGAACTGTGGGCGTGGTTATCTCACGCGAATATATGACCAGGGTCAAGAAGAAATCCTTCCTTGTGATAACCTTCGTGGTGCCTCTGCTCTTTGCCGCTTTGTGTATGCTGCCGAGCATCATAATGCTTTTTGCAAAGGACAAGGCCCAGACCGTGGGTTATGTGGACGAGTCCGGCTTCGTGAGCGCCAAGCTGGTGAACACGGACGCCGTTACCTATTTCCCTTATGATTTCGTGGACGAGGAACAGCTCCGCGCGAAGGTGAATTCCGGGGAGATAGACGCCTATATGATCATAGGCAAGGCCGATTCCACCCTCAACGTGCCTGTCAAGATGGCTTCGGACAAGTCCGTGAGCATGGACCTCAAGGACGCCGTCTCCGCCCAGATAAAGGAGGCTGTGGAAGAGGCCAGGATGGACCGTACCGGCATTGAGGGACTCAGGGAGATAATGGAGAGCATAGAGCCGAGGATAGACATCAAGACCTCCAAGTTCGATGCTGATGGCGAGGAGAGCGTCACCTCCACCGACGTCACAATGATCATATCCCTGATTCTCTCCACCATCATATATATGTTCATCGCGATGTTCTCGGGAATGGTGATGAGCAGTGTGATCGAGGAGAAGTCCAGCAGGATAGTCGAGGTGCTCATCTCCTCTGTGAAGTCCACCGAGCTCATGTTCGGAAAGATCATAGGCGTGGCTCTCGTGGCCCTTACCCAGTTCTTCCTCTGGGTGATACTCGCAGGAGCCCTGGTGGGCATAGGCGGGGCTGTGCTCGGGGCTGAATCTCTGGGTCAGAGCGCCGAGGCGATGAGCCAGATCAGCGCAATGGACCCTACCGCCATGGTGGACAGCCTTTCCTTCACCACCGGCAATGCGGAGATAGACGAGGTGCTGCTCTCCCTCAAGTCGGTGCCGTTCCTGGAGATAATCGTGGCCTTCGTGATATATTTCGTGTTGGGCTACCTGCTCTACGCCTCCCTTTTCGCAGCCATAGGCTCGGCCGGCGACAACGAAGCCGACACTCAGCAGCTGCAGCTTCCGGTGACCATTCCTCTCCTGATTTCTTTCTTCATCGCTTTCTATGCCTTCAAGGCGCCGGAAAGCCAGGTTGTCTTCTGGGGTTCCATGATCCCGTTCACCTCTCCTATAGTGATGCTGGCCAGGATACCTTCGGGTGACGTTCAGATGTGGGAACTGGCAGTGTCGATTCTGCTGCTCCTGCTGACCTTCATCGCCTGCAAAGATCTACAAGGTCGGAGTGCTGATGTACGGCAAGAAGAACAGCTTCAAGGATCTCTGGAAGTGGTTGAAACAGAAATAGAAATAGAAGCAAAATGAAAAGAACAGTTGTCTTTTTCTCTGTGCTGCTGCTCTCCCTTTCTATGGGGGCGCAGCAGTTCGCGTGGAAGACCGTCGAAATGGACGGCAGCAGGACGGGATGTTCTGCTCCGGGGGCCGACAATGTGGAAGAGGCTCTCGGCAGGGTGGAGGGCAGGAGCTATTACGCCCCTAACGGACGCGTTTACAGAAAGGGCTCCGTCCCGCGTGTGGCCGCGACCGTGATCGCCGCCCAGCCGGCTATGGCCGACCTCAAGCAGGTGGTGGGTTTCTCCGAGCGTGGAATGTCCTCCCGCGGAGCCAATACCCCTCTGGCCAATTTCGCCACTGATGCTATGCTGGAAAGCTCCGAAAGCATCTTCGGTGTCAGGGCCGACCTTGCCATACTGAATTCCGGCGGCATACGTGCTTCGGTTCCCAAGGGCAAGGTGCTCAAGGACGATATAGTCTCCATCTTCCCTTTCCGCAACTACATCGTGCTCGTGGAGTGGCCCGGCAGTGTGCTCCTGAACTACCTCGAGCGTCAGGCCGTCCGTTATCCACAGCCTGTCGCAGGCGTCGAAATGCATATACGCGACCATAAGCTGGTTTCCGCAAGCATAGGTGGCAAGGCCATAGACCCCGACGCCATCTATCGCCTGGTAACCATAGACTTCCTGCTCGGTTCCGGCGACAATATGCGTCTGGCCGAGGGAGCCAGGGACATACGCCGCACCCAGGTACTGGTTTTCGACGTGATTATGGACAGAATCAATGCCCTCACTGCGGCCGGCAAGACTCTCGATGCCGCAGAGGACGGACGCGTGGTCTTCGAGTAGCACTTTATCATAAGGTATATATGAAAAGAATTTTTTCCATTGTGGCGGCGCTCTGTTTCCTTTCGGCGCAGAGCCTTGATGCCCAAAGACTTACCATACTGCATACCAACGACACCCACAGCCATATAGACCCTCAGAGAGGGGGTCGCGACGACGGAAAGCTGGGCGTCATAGAGCGGGCGGCCTTCATAGACAGCGTACGAACTGCCGACGGGAGACGCAACGTGCTGCTGCTGGATGCCGGCGATTTCGACCAGGGCTCGTCCTATTTCACAGTGCTCGGAGGCCGGGTCGAGGTGGACTTGCTGAACGATATGGGCTATGATGCAGTAGCCCTGGGCAACCACGAGTTCGACAACGGCATAGAGGACCTCTGCGAGCGTATGAAACGCTTCAAGGGCGACGTGCTCTGCGCGAATTACGATTTTTCGGAATTCGAACTCGGCAAATATGTGAAACCCTATGCCATATACCGTCGCGGCGGTCTGAAGATAGGCGTCATAGGCCTGCTGACCAACGTGCGTTCGGTGGTTGCGGCGGAGACGGCGGCGCGCCTGAAATATCTGAGCCCTTCGGAATGCGTGAACCGCTGGTCGGCCTATCTGCGCGGACGCAAGGGCTGCGACCTGGTCATAGTCCTGAGCCATCTGGGCTACGACGGCCGTCCGGGCAGCGACGACCACGACTGCGGAATGGCTGCGATGAGCAGGGGAGTGGATATGGTGATAGGCGGACATTCGCACACCTATCTGCCCGAAGCGACTTACGTGAACGACCTCGACGGCAAGCCTGTGATGATAGTACAGGACTACCGCTGGGGCCTGTATGTAGGAGATATCAAGGTGAATTAGAGTATATTGAGACTCTGTTCCTTAATCTTTTCGAGCTCGTCCTTCATAGAGGTGACGAGCTTTTGTATTTCGCTGTGGTTGGCCTTGGAACCGGTGGTGTTGATCTCGCGGCCCATTTCCTGGGCTATG
>SAMEA3663038__coassemble_452_pt1 | contig 13213 bp, 6 predicted proteins | sample SAMEA3663038__metabat2_low_PE_020 | metagenome-assembled genome bin SAMEA3663038 (sample SAMEA3663038) | pig gut metagenome | biome: pig gut; feature: pig-associated habitat; material: faeces | place: France | collected 2012
GCAAACTATATGCAATATATAGGCAAGGTCGGCTCAAACTGCAGTACGGCCACCTCACAGAATATATGGTGGACGGCTCCGGAGGGCTATGACCCGGATGACATACCTCTTCCGGAAATGAGCGGGGCATTGCCGAGTATGTGGACCTTCACCTCTTCCGGAACCGAGCCGTACACCCGTTACTGGACTCTGGAAAAGCACCGTTGCATCCCGGCCACCGACGGAACTGCCGGTATCATCAGGGCTGTCCGCGGCGAGTCCTCTGCCGCTACCCCTCTCAGCTACAGCGTAAGCGGGGGCAAGCCTTATGTTTCCAATATGGTCAAGGATGATTACCTGCTGTTCTCCTTCCCTGTCAGCGGGCTGGACAAGGGGACTGCCATCCAATTCAACCTGACCCTGTGCCCATCGGCCAACACCCACAAGTACTGGTTGCTGGAGTGGTGTGAAGGAAATGAATGGAAGAGCAATCCCGAACAGCTCAGCACAGCCTCCGAAGATCCGGAACTGAAGTACACGGCCAGGCTCTACTACAACAGCTCCTATCAGTACAGCACGGTCAATAGCATTATTCGCCTGGGCTCTGCGGTAAGCGACACCCTTCGTATAAGGATGCGGGCGGTAGGAGACAAGACCTGCAGCGGAATCAGCGAAAGTACCGGCAACAGTTCGGCCTCCCTCTTCCTGCCTCTGTTCGGATTCTCGGCTGCATATTGCAACCGCCTCTCAATGCCGGAATCTGCCGACAGGAAGCGCATACTCTGCCTTGGCAATTCCTTCTCCTATTACAATGCTCCGGTGTGGAAGCTTCAGGAACTGGCAGCCAGCCAGGGCCACGAGCTTGAAATACAGTGCAACCTCAAGGGAAGCCAGACCCTTCAGAACCATTGCTCTCTCGTGCTTTCGACCGAAGCGGTGGCAAAGGGCGGCTATGATTACGCTTTCATACAGGACCAGAGCCAGAACCCGGCCCTCTACCAGTCGGACCCTGTCACCAACGCTTCTGTCAGCAGCTGGTGCAGCACCCTTTCCGACAATATACGCCGCTCTTCTCCGTCCTGCACGGTGATACTTGAAAACACCTGGTCTTACTCCGGAAGCAGCTACGGCGGTTATGTCAGCTACGACAACTTCGACAGTCTGCTCGCAGACGGCACCGCATCGATGGCAAAGGCAGCCGGAGACTGGATATCTCCGATAGGCCAGGCCTTCGCGCTGTGTCGCAGCCGCTACCCCGAGATCAATCTCTACCACAGCGACAACAAGCACCAGGGAGCGGCAGGAGCATATCTCAAGGCTTGCGTGAACTATCTCGTACTCTTTGGAAGCCGTTTTGACTCCAATGCCGCTGATTGCGGCCTTGACCCGGCAACAGCCGCCAAACTGCGTTCTGTTGCTGAAGAGACCGTTTGCGGAAATGAAGCATATTACTACATAGAAAGACAATAACATGAAAACCAGATCAATCCTTATTTCTCTGCTCTCATTGGCACTGGGACTATCCGCCTGTGAGAAGCCCAATCCCGCAGAGCAGGACAAACTGGTTCTGGACAGGAATCAGTTGCAGTTCGAAGCCTCTTCAGCCCGGGCACAGAGCTTGGAACTGAAAGCTAACCGTGCCTGGGAGGCCAGTTGCGAAGAGAACTGGGTGACAATATCTCCGGCTTCAGGCACGGGCGACGCCGTTCTGAGCATCAGCGTGGAAGATAATGTCGCCGAGCCCGGCAAGGCCGCGGCAGCCCGCAGCGCCAGGATAGTTTTCAAGGCAGGCGAGGCCAGTGCCGAAGTGCAGATCAGCCAGAGTGCCGAGACCATAGTCTTCGCCGTGGACGGCAAGGCCGAACTGACGGCTGCAGGAGGAACTGTAGTGGTTAAAGTGGACTACAACAGCTCCTACACCGTGGATATACCGGTAGACTGGATCAGCAGAGTTGACTCAAAGGCCGTGGCCAGCGAGACACTGAATTTCGCCGTGGCTGCCAACGAATCCGCGGATGAGCGCAGCGCTGAAATCACTTTCACCCCTCAGGGCGGCACGGCACAGAGCGTCATCGTAAGGCAGGAAGGCCAGACTCAGAAGGGTATATATACAGCCGCGGACTTCCTGGCCTTCGCCGAGGCCGTCAATAGCAATGCCTCCCTCGACCGTTTCTGCAACGACGCCGGCGAGGTGGTGCTGATGGCCGACATAGACCTCAAGGGCTGCACTCTCGTGCCTGTGGGCAAACCTGAGAGCGTAGCCAACGCCAACAGCAGCTACGAATACAGCGGAGCGTCCTTCAAGGGAGTCTTCGACGGCCAGAGCCACTGCCTCTACAATATCACTGCCGAGCTAAAGCTTGAGGACGCTTCCGTCTGGGGCATCTTCGGCGTTCTCGACGGCGGAACGGTCAAGAACCTCGTCCTCGGAAAAGAAGGGGACGAAAGTCTGGTGAAAATCTCCGCCAAGTCCCAGGCTGACGCCGCAATACTCGTGGGCGCCGCATATAACGGTGCCGTAGTCGAAAACTGCGTCAACAACGTTCCTTTGGAGATGCTTGGAACCGAGACCGAAAACAGGCGTTTCGCCTGCGGCGTCTTTGTGGGCTACGCCTGCAGTTCCGACAATTCCGTCTGCCTGACCTCTCTCGTGAACAATGCGGCAATCAAGGCGGCTGCCGGGGATAACACGAAGAACGGTGCCACAGGTGCAATGGTGGGCGGCATTGCCGCATTCTGCACCGGTGCCGGCACGGGAACCACCACAGTGGAGAGCTGCGAGAACAAGGCGGACATCACAGCCTGCTGCGGACGCTCCTCAGGCATAGTTGCCACGATGAACGCCAAGACAATGATGCGCTACTGCGTCAACAGGGGCAACCAGGTCAACAGCTTCGTCAACGGCAGAATAGCCAACCTCACATGCATAATGGGCGGCGGCTGCTCGATGGACGACTGCACCAACTACGGAAACGTGACCACCTCCGACGCCGCAACGACCACTGCCGGAATGGTGGGCCTGCTCAACTCGGACAATGTTGTCCTGAGCGGTGGCGGCAACTACGGCACAGTCATAGGAGCCAATGAGAAATACCATGGCTTGCTTTGCGCCAACTTCAGCAAGTTCGCTTCGGTGAAGGGTTGCTATGCCGGCGGTGCCTGCGGAACCTACGCCTCCGACGGCAATCATATTATGCATGAGCTGACTGCCGACACCTGGCTCAGCCACATAGGCTATTACAGCGAGACCAATTTCGCGAAGATCAGCGAACTCTCCTCCCCTTGGGGCACAGGAGGCTCGGTCGAGGCCGATCTTCCGGAGATGAAAGACGCATCCCTCAGGATACTCTTCATTGGCAACAGCTTCACCAAGGACGCAGTGGAGCACCTTCCGGGAATGATTGCCGCGGCAGGCCTCAAAGACATCACCCTGGCCCACTGCTATTATGGCGGCAGGACCATCCCCGAGTACTACAGAGACCGCGAGACGGCCAACAACACCCTCTATTACGCCAATCCGGGAGATTCCAAGTGGAGCACTGCCGCACAGAAGGCCTCAATCAAGAAAGTGGCCGAGAGCGGACGCTGGGACATAGTCACCATACAGGAGCACACCGGCAATTACCTCGCCTGGAGCTGGACAGATGAGGAGAAGACAGCCATCAGCAATCTCGTGGAATATGTCTGCGGTACCCAGAGTTCAAGACCGAAAGTGGGATATATATTCTCACAGGCCTATTTCAATATGGACAAGATAGCCAGTGCATCCAAACCCTATATCAGCTGGACCGATCAGGCCGGAATGTACGAGGTCATAGTGGCCCAGGCCAGGAAAGTGCAGGCAGAGAGCCCTGTGGACGAGATCCTCGCCACCGGAACAATGCTCCAGAACCTGCGCAGCTCGGAACTGGACAACGAAATGAACCTTACCCGCGATGGCTACCACATGGACTACGGCATTTCCCGTTACGGCGCATCCTGCCTGCTTTTCGAGTCACTCATCACTCCGAAATTCTCCGTCACCCTCGACGGCAACAGCTACCGTTCCTTCGAGGAGAGCACGGCCGACGGCTCCTACAGGACCCCGATTACGGATGCGAACGCCCCGGTTGCCCTGCAGGCCGCACGTTATGCCATAGAGAAGCCTTTCGAAGTGACTTCTATGGAGGGCGTGGGTCCTGTCACGCCGGAAATCACCCTGACGGGCAGCGGTACTGCCTCCGACCCTTACCTCATAGGCGCGGCGGGGGATATGACTCAGATTGGAGCCACCCTCGTCGAGGGCGAAACCCGTTATTTCAGTCTGACTGGCGATATAGATATGAGCAGCATAAGCAATTGGGCTCCTGTCAATACGGACAACCTTCCCAAGAACATAGACTTCGAGGGCAACAACCACACAATCAGCGGTTTCAGCTGCAGCAACGCCAACTATGCCAGCATCTTTGGCCTCATCAGCGGCAGCGTGCGCAACCTGCGGATAGATGGAGCATCCGTGTCCAATACTGGCCAGTGCGGCATACTCGCAGTCTGGCTGGGCAACAATGGCAATAGCGCCGACAACATACTCAGCGCCACCGTCGAGAACGTGCATATCACCAATGCTACGCTGTCGATGGCCGGAACCAGCAATTCCTCGGCGGGAATGATTGCCGCCAATGCAGGCTCTTCCACCATACGCAACTGCTCGGCTTCCGGCGTCATCAGCCATTCCTGCACCAAGGCCAATTGGAGTTATGTGGGAGGCATAGTCGGCAGGTGCTATGCATCCAGCAGTATCGATCGCTGTTTCTTCAACGGCGAACTGAAGGGCTCCGGCGCCAACGGCTTCGGTGGCATCTGTGGCGGCACAGGAAAGGACACGGCAGTGTATATCAGCAACTGCTGGAGCGATGGCTCCATCAGTGGCGCTTCCTATTGCGGCGGCATAGTGTCCGACCTCTGTACCGGCTCGAGGGTAAGCAACTGCTACAGTCTTATGACTCTGGAGGGAGTATATAACCTCGGCGGCATAGCCGCGCGTACCTGCAACGCCGCCAATCCGAATAGCACCGGAACCTTCAGCACCGACTGGGACATAAAGGTCAGCGGCTGCATCGCCTGGAACCCGTCCATCACCAGCACCAAAGCCGCCACCGAGACTCCGGCCAGCCACTACAGCTCTGGAGCCGTGGTAGGTTTTACCAACTATGTCTGCGAGCTCAAACAGTGCTACCGCCGTCCGGACATCAATTTCAATATGTACAGCATCGAGGCCTACAATACCCTCACCGACACTCCGGACACTTCCGTTGACGCACCACTTGTCAAACCGGGCGAAGAAACCTTTCTTTGTCCTTACAACGGAAAGGCTGCAGGCGCAACGGACACGGTCAGCTCTCTGGCCAGGACCCTGTCCTGGGACGAAGGCATCTGGGACCTTTCCGGGGATTACCCTGTGCTTAAATAGCTGATAATCACTAATGACATTTAATGTTTCAATGATATGAAAAAAGCCAAACTGATTCTTTTACCGGCACTGGTCCTTCTTTCGGCCCTTGCCTGCAATGAAAGCCCGAAGTACGCTAACCGCGCCGAGATGATTGTGGACCAGATCCACAATCCCAAGTCCGAATATGTGGTGGTGATCTGTCACCGTGGCGACTGGCGCAACTTCCCGGAGAACTCCATCAGCGCCATAGAATCCATCATACGTATGGGCGCAGATGTGATGGAACTGGATCTCAAGATGACCAAGGACTCCGTCCTGGTACTCTCCCACGACCGCGACGTGCTCCGTTGCACCAACTTCAAAAAGGTATTCAGGGACCAGCCGGACAAGAGCCCGCTGGTAAGCGATCTCACTTATGCCGAGATTCAGATGCTCTCGCTTAACCGGGCCCACAACGTCACCATCGATACGGTGAAAATGCCTACCCTCGAGCAGGCCCTGCGCTGCTGCAAGGACCGTATATGCGTGAACGTGGACCAGGGCTACGAGTACTACGACCAGGTGCTCGAGATCAGCGAAAGACTCGGAGTCACCGACCAGATACTCATCAAGGGCAAGAAGGCCATAGACGTGGTCGCCGCGCACGAGGCCAGGTACGAGCACAATATGATGTATATGCCTATAGTGGACATACAGAAGCCGAAGGGCAAGGCCCTCTTCGATTCCTACATAGAGAGGGGAGTGGTGCCTCTGGCCTACGAGGTGTGCTGGCAGAGCAACGACGACGGCCTCTTCGACGAGGTATGCCGCACGATTCTGGACCAGGGCTCGAAAATCTGGGTGAACACCATCTGGGCATCCCTCTGCGGCGGCGAGGGCAACGACGATGACGCGGCCTATATAGCCGACGACCCGGCCCAGGTCTATGACCAGTACCTGGAGAAAGGGGTCTCGATGATACAGACGGACCGGCCGGAGCTGCTGATAGGATATCTTGAAAAAAAGGGAAGGCATTGAGCCTTCCCTTTTTTTTGTCTCCGTAAAAGAGGTCTAGAGATTCTCTTTCTCTATATCCTTGAAGTAGCGGTAGGTATTGACCTTGAGTTCGCCAGCAGCCAGCTCGTCGCAGACAATCACTCCGTTAGGGTGATTCTGGAGGGAGGAGAGGGTGCAGGTGTGGCTCAGAGGGCCTTCCACTGCCATCTGGAGGGCGCGTGCCTTCTTGTGGCCGAAGGCGAGCACGAGCACCTCGCGTGCATCAGTGACGGTGGCCACTCCGACAGACATTGCCTGCTTAGGCACCTTGTTCACGTCATTGTCGAAGAAGCGGGAGTTTACCAGCAGGGTGTCGTAGGTGAGGTCCATCACCCTTGTGCGTGACTGGAGGGAGGAGAAAGGCTCATTGAAAGCGAGATGGCCGTCCTCGCCGACTCCGCCCAGGAAGAGATCGATGCCTCCGGCGGCCAGGATCTTCTTCTCATAGTCGTCGCACTCCTTCTGGAGGTCCTTGGCATTGCCGTCGAGAATGTTGATGTTTTCTGCCGGTACATCGACATGGTCGAAGAAGTAGCGGTACATAAAGGAGTGATAGCTCTCCGGATGCTCTACCGGAAGTCCCACATACTCGTCCATGTTGAAGGTGATGACGTTCTTGAAGGAGATCTCTCCGGCGTCATACATCTTGATGAGTTCCTCGTAGGTGCCTATAGGGGTGGAACCTGTGGCGAGTCCGAGCACGAAAGGAGCTTCGGTAACCTTTGCCTTGGCCCTGATGGCCTCCGCGATGTGCTTTGCGGCCCAGACTGAGCCGGCGTCATAGTTGTTTTCAATAATGAGTCTCATTGTATCAGAAATGTTTTACAAATACTTCGATTGCCTGATATTCGGCCATTCCCAGCGCATCATAGAGCCTGGCCGTGTTCTGGGTGCGCTCCTCCGCCCTCTGCCAGAACTCGCGCGGGTCGTCTCCAGGGAAAGGCATAATGTCCTTCTGTGAGAGGTGACGGTAGATTGCGTGGCGCTTCTTGATGAGCTCGTCAGGGCTCAGCGGCACGGCCATGTCCACCTTGTCCAGTTCCCATTCCATCCAGGCCCCGCGGTAGAGCCAGCAGTGGCAGTCCGCCATCCAGGCCTCGTCCTTCAGCTGTTCTATAGCCTCGAACACGGTCTCGGTGCAGACGCGATGGGTTCCGTGCGGGTCGGCAAGGTCGCCGGCCACGTAAATCTGGTGAGGCCTTATCTCGCAGAGGAGTTTCTTGACTATGTCTATGTCCAGCTGGCTGCGGCTGTTCTTCTTGATGCTGCCGGACTCGTAGAACGGCAGGTTGAGGAAGTGGGCGTTGGTATCCGGATTGAGGCCGAAGGAGCGTACGGCGGCCCTTGCCTCGCTGCGTCTGATGGCACCCTTGAGGTCCAGAAGAGGGCGCGGTTCCGGTTCTCCCGGGACTTTCGTGGCGAGTATTTCCTGGAGTTCGGAGCAGCGGTCCCCGAAGCCGAGTTCCCTCGCGGCGTCGATATGCTGCACCACCACGTCATCGTGTACGGCCACATTGCCCGAGGTCTGGTAGGCCACGTGCACGTCGTGCCCCTGCTCGACCAGGCGTATGAACGTTCCGCCCATCGAAATCACGTCGTCGTCAGGATGGGGCGAGAATATTATAACCCTCTTCGGGAAAGGAAGCGAAGCCACGGGGCGGGTGCTGTCGTCGGCATTCGGCTTGCCTCCCGGCCAGCCGGTGATGGTGTGCTGGAGGTCATTGAAGACCTCGATGTTAATCTTGTCATACGGTCCCTTCTCTTCGAGCAGCTCGCCCAGAGAGTGGTCCAGATAATCCTGGTGAGTGAGTTTCAGTATAGGTTTTCCCACCTGTCCGCACAGCCATATCACTGCCTTGCGGATCATTTTCTTCTCCCAGTCGCAGTTGCTCACAAGCCACGGAGCTGTGCAGCGCGTAAGCAGTGCCGCAGCGTCGGTGTCGGTGTAGAAGCATATATTTTCGTGGCGCTGCAGCAGGGAGGCCGGACACATAGGGCTGCTTTCGCCTTCGACTATGTCCTTCACTGCCTGAGCCTTGCCCTCGCCCCAGGCCATGAGTATCACCTCCTTTGCGCTCAGCATTGTGGATATGCCCATAGTTATGGCCGACTCCGGCGTGGCTGCCAGATTGCCGTTGAAGTTGCGGGCCTGCCTCTTGCGTGACTTGTGTGACAGGAGTACGGCGCGTGTGCGGCTCTTGTCGGAGGAGCCGGCCTCGTTGAAGCCAACCTGACCCTGCTCTCCAACGCCTATTACGAGCAGGTCGAGAGATCTTGCGAGAGCATCGAAAGTGGCGCAGTAGTCCGTGAGCTGTGAGCTCGGCACGCTTCCGTCAGGAATGTGCACGTTCTCGGGCCTGACATCCACGTGACTGAGGAAGTCTTCGTGCAGCCGGACGTTGCGGCTCTGAGGGGAACCGGCCGTAGTCGGATAATACTCGTCGATACTGAAAATCTCGACGTCCCTGAAGGAAAGCTGACCCTTGCGGCAGCGCTCTGCCAGTTCCCTGAAGAGGGAAACGGGGGTGTTGCCAGTGCTCAGGCCAAGCTTGAAGAGACCATGGGCGGAGTTGATCCGCTCACTGATTATGTCGGCAATCTGCCGGCTTGCGCAGTAGCTGTCCGGGCAGATTTCCGCAGGAATTTTCTCGTAACTGTGGAGAATGTCACTGATTTGCTTTTCTTTCATAATTTTCATTAATCGGAGTTGCAAATATACTTACGACTCGTTTGAATTACAAGGAACATTTGTTATATTTGTAAACTCAAATTTAAAGCATCGGCCATGGATTTTATACATTTTTTCAGGTTCGGACTATGTTTTCTCGCTTTGACGGCGATCTCCTGCGAGGATCTCAATTCCAATGCTTCCGAAGGCAAGGAGGATGAAATTCCGGATATTGAAATAGTGGATGGAAAGGTCAAGTTCTTCGTCAGCGAGGTGGAAGACGGTCCGCGAGCTGCGGCCGGCGTGAAGAGCCGTCTGACAAAAATCAACGTGAATGGAAAGGATTACACTCCGGTAAAGGAGGCGGACGGAAGTCTGAGTATTACCGTTGAGGCTTCGCTCTCCGGAGAGTACGTAGCCGTATGGACCAACAGTCTTTCGTCCAAATGGTATGAGGGCTCAGCTATCCAGAACGTGAAACTCCCTTACAGCCAGTTCCGGGGCATCACGGATGCCGATCTTCCCGACTTCCCGCTCTATGCGGCCTATTCCAGGGAGACTGGAAACAGACTGATCTTCAAGGACGCCTTTGCAATGATAGACCTGGCTCTCGAAGGAGATGCCGTGATAACCTCTGTGAACGTGAGGAACCGCAGGGAAGCCATGATGGCCGGACTCGTTTCCTTCAAGCCTTCGGAAATGAGCTTCCACATGTCCAGGGGCCTGGCCTTCGCCAATCTCAACTGCACTGCGGAGAACGGCGGGACAGCCCTTGCCGGCGCAGGCCCGGTGCACTTCTGCATTATGGTATGCCCGGGAGTCTATCCCGAGGGATTCGAGATACGCGTCTGTGACTCCAGTCATCGTATGATAGAGTTCACGACCGAGCCTGTGACCCTCGGCCCCGGCGAGCTGCTCAGCATAATTAAGAAATATGAACCTCAGGAGGATCTCCTCTACTACGAGGGCTTCGACAACTTCGTGTGGGGCGGAGACTATGTGGGAGGAGAAGCCGTACCCGGATTCGCAGCCGTACCGGGCGAAGTCACCATCGACTCCTCCACGGATCTCAGCGGCTACGAGGAATCCTTCTCTCCGGTCAGTTTCGACAGCCCCGGCACCGGATATGTCCAGTCGAACACCTGGGATGAGTGCAACAGCACCTCAGCCCTGCGCCGCACCGTTGCCAGCTCGCATCAGCTGAGCGAATCCTGGGTGAAGTCCAGGAGCATTGCCGACTTCATAAATCTTTTCCGCTGCCAGGAACGTCCGGGTTATATAGAGGTCGGCGGAGCCGCCACGACCAGGGGCATAGTCAAGACGGGCAAGTCTTCTTTCATCGGCACAAGTGTCAACGGCCGCTACAGTTTCGACGTCTGCCTCAAGGCCGACTTCGACGACAAGCTCGAGATTGTGATAGAAGAGGGCGGGATCATCAGAGGCTGCCGTGTCAACGGCCAGGCCCTGGACCTCAGCCGTGCGGAATTCGACGCGGTTTACAAGGCGAATCTCTCCCATATCTTCATCCCGGCGGAGTTCCTCACTAAGGCTGGCTCCCATTCGGCTGCCAAGACCTGGGACCATATAGAGGTGGACGTGGACGGCGTCACCAGCGGCAGTTCGCTCTATGTTACCAGCGCCTCCTCCTATAGCGGAAATCACGGCTTCTGCCTGGACAACATAAGGCTCGTAAGGACCTCCGTGCCGGAAAGAGGCACTCTGAGGGTGCTCAGCTGGAACATACAGAACGGAATGTGGGCCGACCAGGCCAACAACTATGACGACTTCGTGAAATTCGTGAAGAAATACGATCCGGATATATGTATATGGTGTGAGGCTTCTTCCATATACAAGGACGGCACCACCGTTTCCGCGCCGGCTGCGGAACGCTTCCTGCCGGACGGCTGGCCTGCGCTTGCAGCCCGCTACGGTCACAGCTACACGGCCATAGGCGGATTCCGTGACAACTTCCCTCAGGTGGTGACATCCAGATATCCGATCACCACGCTGAAGAAGATTACCGATACCGACGTGAGCGGCAAGCCTGTTGCCCACGGCGCCGGCCTGCACAGCATAAGTGTGCGGGGCAGGGAGATATATGTGGCAACCCTCCACACCTGGCCCCAGTCTTACGGTTATGGGGTAAAACCGGCGGACCGCGAAGCCAGCAGTGCCAACCACGAGGGCGACTACCAGCGTCAGCACGAGATGCGCTATGTGATCGCCAACACCAGGAACTCATCCGAGTATTCCGCGCAGGCCGACTGGATCTTTGCCGGAGACTTCAACTCCCGTTCCCGTATCGACAACTGGTTCTACAACCTCGACGAAGCCTCCACCGCCCTGATAACCCAGGACGAGATTCTCGAAAACACCGACTATGTGGATGTCATTGCGGAAGGATACAAAGGGCATTTCATCTCTTCCACCCAGGGCAATTCCCGCATAGACTATGTGTATATGAGTCCTTCCCTCTACAGGGACGTGAAGAGCGCCTGCACCGTAATGGACATCTGGACGCTTGCCTACAAGGCGGGCACTACCGGTTTCTACTATCCTTCAGACCACCGCCCTGTCATGGTGGACCTTCAGTTCTGACACCTTATCAATCCAAACATAATTACGCTTATGAAACAAAACCAATTGATTCTGGCTCGTCCGGGCAGATTCCTGGCAGCATCCCTGCTGCTGGCGTCGGCCTGCCTGTCGGGAGTGTCCTGTCTCAAGGACGACCCCAACGGACCGAGGGACGAGTATCTTGAGGTCTATGCATCTGCTGACAGCGAAGAGGAAGCCGCAACGACTTTCTGTGTCGGCGTCCGCGGAGGCGACCACAAGTTCTATCTTAAGACCAATGTCCCTCTTGAGGAACTGCAAATCGAATGGCAGGACGAGGACAGTTCTCCATGGGCTTCCGTAAAAGCCGTGGAGGAAGTGTCTTCCGGTCTTTACTCCGTGACTCTGAGCGTGAATCCGCGTTCCTCTTACGCCTACTACACCAGGCGCAGCGGAATGTTGCTGATTTCAGCCCCGGAACGTAATCTGGGATCTTTCATCACCATTTTCCAGGGCTCGACAGCCCGTTTCTCAAACAATTGCGCCAACTTCACCTACGGCGTCGTCAATCCTTACTTCACTGACGGAGAGAGGATATATTCCGGATGGTCTGCGGCTCAGAAGGGATATTTCCTGACAGAGAACAGTTTCGATGGTGTCTCCTACGTTTATGGACGCAACGGCCATCTGATGCTCGGCGACAGCAAGGGACACGGAGGCTGCATCGTAACCCCTTATGTGGACGCCATGCGTTCCGACTCGCTCCTTATGGTTTCCTTCAGGGCAGTGGCCTATGCCGACGGACGCGTTTCGGACAACAACAGAATAAAAGTGGACATACTCGGCGGAGGCATCTTCAGGGATGATCCGGAACAGGAGTCCAGGTCAATGGAGCTTGAAGTCCCACACCTGGACAGCAGCGATCCCGATTTCCCGGCAAATATGTGGAATGACGCCGAATTCATGCTCTTCATCCAGAGCTCAGCCCGTTATCCTATCTCAGCCAACACCCAGATACGCATCACTTCCGGCAGTCTTGAAGAGCAGTCTCAGACCAACAGCCGCGTATATGTATCCAATGTATATATCCGCCGCCTTGTCGAGGGAACCGACGAGGATTACTTCAGCGAAAACGGCGGCAGCGGTGTGGACAGGATACTCGGCCTCAGTTCGACAAAAGAAGAGGAGAATCCAATAGAGTAGAATTTAGAACCCACTGAAAAATGAAGAAATTATCCATAAATATAAAGTCTGTCTCCGCTTTCCTTTCGACAGCGGCGGCCGTACTGATGCTGCTCGTGCCTCCGTTCGCGGAAGCGCAGGCGCAGACGGCGTCCGGGACAGTCAGCGGTACGGTTCTCGACCAGAGCGGCAACCCTATGGCCGGGGCGACAATAATAGCAACAGGCAAGGGAGGCAAGACCGGCACCATGGCCGATGCTTCCGGAAAGTACTCCATCAAGGCGGGTCCGGAGGACGTGATCGAGGTCCAGTACCTGGGTTATGTCAGCCAGAGCGCCAAGGTGGGAAGCAAAAAGGTAATC
>SAMEA3663038__coassemble_489_pt1 | contig 12729 bp, 9 predicted proteins | sample SAMEA3663038__metabat2_low_PE_020 | metagenome-assembled genome bin SAMEA3663038 (sample SAMEA3663038) | pig gut metagenome | biome: pig gut; feature: pig-associated habitat; material: faeces | place: France | collected 2012
AGTTCAACGAGCTGGACGCCGAAGGGGCCATCATCAACCAGACAGGCTACACCAACATACGCAACAGCCAGCACTACATAGGCATACCGCTGAATCTCTATGTCGATATCATACGCAAGGACTTCATCGACTTCTACGCCTATGCCTCCGGCAGCGCGAACTACTGCCTGAGCAACCGTTACCAGATGGACAAGAGCAAGAACTACAGTCCGGAAGGCAGCAACTGGCAGTTCTCAGCCGGGATAGGCATGGGAGTGGAATTCATTGCGGCAAAGAAGGTCGGCTTCTACATAGACCCAAGCCTCAACTACTGGTTCACCGCAGGAGAGGTCAGCAACATACGCACCCGCCAGCCGCTTATGCTGGGCCTCGAACTGGGAATACGCCTGCATATATAGAAAACGATGCAACTGAAAATAGAAAAACTGAGCGATATAGACCGCGTGGCCGCCGAATTCCTGGCTGCCATAGGAGATAGGCGTCTCATAGCCCTCCGGGCCCCTATGGGTGCGGGCAAGACCACCTTCACCACGGCAATCACCCGCTGCCTGGGCGTCAGGGACGCCGTATGCTCGCCCACCTTCACCATAATCAACGAGTACCTCACCGCAGCGGGAGAACCGATGTACCACTTCGACTTCTACCGCATAAACCGCCTCTCCGAAGCGATGGACCTCGGGCTGGACGACTATTTCTACAGCGGCTGCCTCTGCATTATGGAATGGCCTGAGAACATCGAAGAACTGCTGCCCGAAGAAACCCTCGACGTAAGCATAAAAGTCAATTCCGACGGAAGCAGGACCATCGAATTCTCAGTGAGATAGCAGATACTTTCCCGACGAACCCCTTCCTATGACGAGCTGCTCGACCCTGCCGTTCAGCCCGAGACTCACTGTCTTGCCATCATCCCACAGACCGGCCACCCCATCCTGCAGCACGACAGGGAATATGAGTCTGCCATAGCGGAAGGCCATTTCCAGACCGGGAGAAGGGCGCAGACCCTCCGGCAGCGGCTCCGTACCCGCATCCCCCATCAGAGCCCAGCGGCCGTCAGCCGTCCGTCCCAGCGCCCTCACAGACATTCCGTCGCAGCAGGAGGCCAGGCGGGTAAAGGCCACTCCGCTTTCCAGCAGCAGTTCCCCGTCCGCGAGAATCTCGTAATGCCCGGATGGGTTTTCCCTCTCCACCAGGACCTTGCGTCCCCCGTAAAGCAGACCTATGTAGCGATAGGGTTCCATTACGGCTTTCAGAGGAGGACTGTCCACGTCCCCCACCGCCGAATATTGCCAGCCCTTGTAGATGAATTCCGCCAGAAGCCACAGCTCTCCGCCCATAGTGTGGGCCCTCATACTGTCCATATCCGAAAAGGCGTCCCTGTCGAGCAGTCTCTCCCCTCCGTCCCACACCGTACCCACGCGACTGCCGCCAACGTCGAAACAGAGCCGGCCCAGATCCTCGTAGAAGCCCGATTCCGGCCAGCAGTCCTCATAGCTGCGCAACAGTTTCCCATCCTTGCGCAGACAGAGCGAACTGCCGTCCCTGGCGGTACAGAGACAATAGAGCGAGCGTCCGGAGACGGCAAGGTCCCAGACCAGCTCCTCGCCCTCCCAATCCAGGCACAGATCCCCGTCACAGCGCAGCAGACTTCTGCCGGAATCGTAAAGCAGGTCGAAGATATGCCCTCCGGCCACGATGACTGAAGCCCAGGAATCCCTGTCCTCCAGCAGCACTATTATCTCCCCGTCACAGAGCAAGGCCGGGTGTCCCCTGTCCACGGAACAGGTGTCCAGCTGCCAGGCACAGCCCTCCGGATAAACGTAGGCGGACATCCATATATGGGAGTCTATGTCCTCCCTCTCTTCGATCTCCTTTCCGGACTCCTCCCCGCGGAGATCCAGCTCGCGGCTGTCGCAGCCGGCCGCCAGGGCAAGCAGGCAGACCAGCGCGGTGAAACTTCTCAGTTTGTCGATTGTTGCAGCCATCTTAATGATTGGTTTTTAATTGAAGATTACTCAATATTCCAAGGCTTTCTCCCTGTCCAGGAAACGGTAGGAGGCGGCCTCCATCAGCTGCTCCATGCCTATGGTTTTCCTCCCCTCGAGGTCCGCTATGGTGCGGGCCACCTTGATTATGCGGAAATATGCCCTCATAGAGAAACCGAGCTTGTCCACAAGCCGTGTCAGCGCCGCGGCGGACTCCGTGTCCAGAGGACAATACTCCCTGACCATGCGGTTGTTCATCTGGGCATTGGTACTGATGTTCTCCCCTGCGAAACGCTCCTGCTGTATGCGCCTGGCCGCACTCACCCTCTCGGCAATGGCCGAACTGGATTCGCCCTTCCCCTTCGCGGCAATAGAGGAAGGCGGAACGGGAGCCAGCCTCAGCTGGATGTCTATCCTGTCCATCAGAGGCCCGGAAAGTTTGGAGATATAGCCGGCACGGCGGGAGGGCGTGCAGCAGCAGCGGTCGCCCACCCCGTAATAGCCGCAGGGGCAGGGATTCGACGCCGCCACAAACATAAAGGAAGCCGGGTAGCTCACCCTGCTCCTCAGGCGGGATATGGTCACCTGTCTTTCTTCCAGAGGGGCCCTGAGGGTCTCCACCAGGCGTTTAGGCGCCTCTCCCAATTCGTCCAGGAAGAGCACTCCGTTATGGGCAAGGCTTATCTCTCCAGGGATCAGCACATCGGTACCCCCACCCACCATTGCCGGGATGGAGGCGCTCAGATGGGGTGCCCGGAAAGGGCGGTTCCAGATCAGCCCCTCTCCCCTGGTCTTCCCTGCCACCGAATAAATCTTGCTGGTCTGTATGGCCTCCTGCACACTCATAGGAGGGAGTATGCCAGCCCGGGCATTGGCCAGAGAGCTCTTTCCAGAACCCGGGGGTCCTATCATTATCACATTGTGACCGCCGGCGGCAGCCACCTCAAGTCCTCTCTTCGCGCCCTCCTGGCCTATTATTTCCGAGAAATCGATGGCGGGGAGGCCCTTGTGCGGCACATTCCCGCAATCGCGCCCTGCCAGCAGAGAACTGCAGTCCAGCTCGCCGGACAAGATGTCCAGGGCCTGATTGATATTGCTGATTCCGTAGAGTTCGATTCCGTCCAGCTCCACCGCCTCCCGGGCGGATTCGGCCGGGACTATGCAGCCCCGTCTCCCGCTGCGTATCGCCATTTCCACCGTGGGCAGCACCCCCGGGACAGCCCTGACAGAGCCGTCCAGCCCCAGCTCTCCCATAAGTATGAATTCGGGAAGCAGCGGCAGTTCCACCTGGCCCGAAGCCGCCAGTATGCCCGTGGCTATGGGCAGGTCATAGACCGAGCCCTTCTTCGGGGCGTCGGCCGGTGCCAGATTTATCACAATCTTGCGCCCCGGGATATGGTAGCCGAGACTCTGGAGCGAGGTCATTATGCGCAGCAGACTCTCCCTGACCGCGGCATCGGCCAATCCTACCAGATGCACTCCTATCCCCTGTATCACATCCACCTCCACCGTGACAAGGGAGGCATCTATGCCCTCGCATCGGGCGCTGAATACTTCAGTCAACATAAAAGTCGTCGTTTGGTGCGACGACAAATATGCAAAGGCAAAAATTCAAAATTCACAAATTCAAAAATTTCGGACAGAATTTGTGAAAATTGAAGAAAATCAGTCTATCATAGTCCGGATTGCGCTCTCGACTATGCCCCGTATCTCCTCGCGGCGGCTTTCCGGATTCACATTTTCGAGCACAGGAGAGGCAAAGGCCATCATCTGGAGCAGCTTCGCCTCACGCAGGGATATGCCCCTGCTGCGCATATAGAACTGCTCGTCCTCGTTGAGGCGGCCAATGGTCGCGCCGTGGGAGCACTTCACGTCATCCGCATAAATCTCCAGCTGTGGACTGGTAAGCGCCTCGGCACCCTCGCTCAGAAGCAGGTTGTGGTTGGACTGACTGGCCTCTGTGTGCTGGGCATCCTGAGCCACCACAACTAGGCCGTTGAATGAGCTGCGGGCCGTTCCCCCGACAAGGCCCTTGAAGAGCTGGCGGCTGACACTGCCTCCCGCCGTATGCTTCAGGACTATGTTGAACTCCACCCTCTCGTCAGCCGGGCAGACATAAAGCCCCGAAAGGGAAACGTCCGCATCCGGACCGCAGATATCCAGGTCCAGGTCCAGCCTGCAGCTTACCCCCGGGAGGACGATGAAAGTCAGGTTCAGCTTCTCGCCCCCGTGTACAATGAGTTCGCGCGGGCACTCGTCCCGCCCTATGATGTACAGCTTCTCCATAGCTATTCTTCTGAAATGCCTTCGTAGCCCTTTTCCTCGATGCGGGCCACCAGTTCCCTGCCGCCGGTACGCACTATGCGGCCGTCCACCAGCACATGCACCACGTCCGGAACGATGTAATCGAGCAGCCGCTGATAGTGGGTAATGACTATGGCTGCCTTCTCGGGGCTGTGAAGGGCGTTGACTCCGGATGCGACTATCCTCAGGGCATCCACGTCCAGACCGCTGTCCGTCTCGTCGAGTATGGACAGGCTAGGGTCGAGCATAGCCATCTGGAAGATCTCATTGCGCTTCTTCTCTCCACCGGAGAAACCCACGTTGACATCCCTCTTGGAGAATTCGCTCTTCATCTGGACGAAAGCCATCTTCTCCTTCATCAGCTTGAGAAACTCCGCGGCCTTCAGCGGTTCCTGTCCCAGGGCCTCCCTGCGGCAGTTGATCGCAGTCTTCATAAAGTTTGTGATGCTCACGCCCGACAGTTCCACCGGATACTGGAAGCTCAGGAAGACACCCGCGCGGGAGCGCTCTTCCGGGCTCATCGCAAGCAGGTCCTCACCCTGGAAACTTATGCTTCCCGCGGTGACCTCGAACTGCGGCTTCCCGGCAAGCACGGCGCTGAGCGTACTCTTACCGGCCCCGTTCGGGCCCATTACGGCGTGAATCTCACCCTTGCGGATCAGCAGGTTTATACCCTTGAGTATCTCCTTTTCGCCGACTCGCGCATGCAGGTCTTTTATCTCCAATAATATATTGTCTGTCATATATTTATATTATATATATTCATTTTTTGAAACGGTCCTTTTTGCGGACGACGAGACTGTCGAAGGCGCCGAGTACGGCAGGCACGACAAGCAGTATCAGCACGACGGAAACCATAGCGCCTATGGCGAGACTGCCGACAATGGCGGATATTGCCACGTCATCCACAAGCAGGGCCATTGCGCCCGGTGCGACAACCATTATCAGGCCGGAAGTCATTATGGTACGTATGAACCCGCGGTAGGCCGCAGTGATCGCGTCATTGATGTCCATGGTCTTCCTGTATTCCTTGTAATAGTTCGCATAGAGTATTCCATAGTCTATGGTCGCGCCCATAAGTATGCTCTGCACTATCAGATAGGCCAGATAGAGCATCGTGCCCGAGAAGATGCCGCTGAAGATCACGTTCACATACACGGCAGTCATGACGGTCATCACCAGTATCAGAGGCACTATCACGGAGCGGAAGGACACGGCCACGATGAGGAAGATGGCCAGCACCGTGAGTATGGTCACAAGCCGCATCTCACGTCCGAAGCCGTTCTTCATTTCACTGTACATCACGGACTCGCCTACCAGCTGGCTTTCTCCGCCGAAGAAGTCCTCGCATACGGAAGAGAGACGGGACACAAAGTCATAGGTCTCCCGAGACTCGGGCGGCAGCTTGGTGAGAACCAGCATAAGGGAGTGATCCTCGCGCCTGAGGAGGGAAATCTTCTCCTCGAAGGCCTTTCTGAATCCATTGAAGTGGGAGCGGACTTCGTCGTCTATATACCCGCTCAGACGTTTGTCGTTGAGAAGGTCATCGCCTATGAAATTCACCAGTTCCTCGATGTTCATCGTATGGTGGCAGTCCTCTTCGCTGACACTCGCATAATAGACATAGAGCAGACTGATCAGGTCCTCCCCGACAGGTTCCCCGAGACGCTTGAAGAAGCCGGCCATCTGTCTGGCCGTGTAGCTGCGTCCGGAGTACATCAGGTCCATAAAGAGGTCCTGTCGCTGCTCCTCTATGCTCTTTTTCTTCGGTTTGACCGGCTTCGGGAGCGGCTGGACATTCACCGAGGCAGTATCCGCGGCGGAAGGGTTGCCAGAGACGGCGTTTCCTGCGGAGGAAGCGAGACTGTCCTTCTGCTGAGGCAGTTCCGCCACAAGGGTTCCGGACGTGGAATCGGAACGGGATACTGCAGAAGGGGCCTCCGGAGCGGTGCTGCCGGAAGATGGGAAGGCAAGGGCCCTCAGACGGGCCTCCCCGGCAGAGGCAGCCCCGAAATCACGGAGCAGCGAGTACAGTTCGGAAAACTCCAGAGAGGCATCCTTCTGAATGAGGTCCATCACATTCATCCTCTGCCTGAGCCCCTCCTTCTGGTCCTCGCTGACGAAAGAGGCAAGGGCCTTGCGATTGAAGAGGTCGTCGTAGAGGAAATGTACGTATTCGTACGGAGTCATCTGCTTGGACTTGTTCTTGCTGAAGGAATAGACCATCCTGGTCTGGGTAGGAGTCGAGCCTATGAACTCGCTCATCGCGGGAGCTGCCATAGGCGTATTGTTCATGGTCCTGTCGGACAGGGAGGCCAGCACGGCCGTTTCCGTGGACGGATATGCTTCCGCAAGGCGTGGCAGGAAAGTGGAGAGGCGTACCGACGTCTGAGGCTTTGCCACGGGAGCGGGAGCGGTTTCGGCTGCCGGCTTAGGAGTATCCGGAGCAGTAGCTTTCGGGGCTGGTGCTTTCGGGGCTGATGGTTTCGGGGCTGGAGCTTCCTCCACCACGGTTTCCGCCACATTTTCCTCCTCTTCCACAGCAGGGGCGTACATATCCAGCAACGCCAGCTTTTCCCTCATATCGTCGTCGAGAACGGAGTCGAACATAGGGTTTCCAACGCAGTGCTCCCTGATGAAGCCCAGCAGTTCCGGGAAAGAGATTTGCCGGGACGGATCGTCCTCGAACTTCATGTGGTACACCAGACTCATCATAGACGCCGTAAACATAGAACTGTCCAGTTCCTTCGGCAGTTCCTCCTTGAATCCGGCGGCCATCGTCTGAATCTGACCGGCCATTTCCGAACTGGTGTATTGGCGGCGCATCACGGTCGGATAGGCATAGACACCCTCTACCGCCCCATCCTTCAGCAGGCTGTCGGCAAGGGCGGGAACGGACGATTCCGCAGCAGTCGGGTAAACCACCACAAAGGGGTTGTGCTGAGGAAAGACGGAATTGATCTCCGATTCCCTCTCCATAGAGAAGGATATGTCCGTCTTCTTCGATTGGAAGAAGGCGAAGAAAAAGAGAACTATCGCAGCACAGGCCAGAGGAATCTTGTACCTTGTCACCATACGGCTTATCCTGTTGGTCGGCAGCACGAAGGTCTTCTTGCCTGTGTTCATCACTCCCTTCTGGAAAATCATCAGGAGGGAAGGCAGTACGGTAAAGGTGCATACAAGGCTGAAAATCACACCCTTGGCGAGCACCACGCCCATATACATACCTATCTTGAGTCTCATGAACACGAGCATCACAAGTCCCACGACCGTGGTCGCGGCGCTGCTCATTATGGACGGGAAGGCGCGTTTAATTGCACGGTTGACAGCTTCCACAGGGCTGTTCTCCCCGGTCTTCTCCTGGCGGTAACGGTTCATCAGGACTATGGAATAGTCCAGCGAAAGCACCATCTGCAATATGGCCACTATGTAATTCGTGGTAATGGATACGCTTGGAAGCAGGGCATTGGTGCCTATGTTCATCACTACGGCCAGACCGGTCGAAATCAGGAAAATCAGCGGTTCCAGCCAGGACTGGGCCATGGCTACCAGGATTATGAGTATGAGGGCCGCGGCAATTATCATCACCGATGCAGGCGGTGTATTGCCGTCCTGGCTGGTCTCCACGACTATGTCATCCTCGAAGCGGGAGGAAATCTCCTGTCCCAGCAGCTTCTGATCGACACTGTTCGGCACATTCAGCTCGAAAAGCACATATTGTCCGTCCTCCGAGAAGCTGTGGCTGACCGCCTTGACCTGGGAGAAGGAGGAAAGGGTGTCCGTGATTCCCTGTACGCGTGAAGAAGCCACGTCCCGGAACATCAGCCGGACCGCAGGACCGGTCATCTGCGTGCCCCCGAATTCGGCCGTGACTATGTCCAGTCCCTGCTTCATCTGCGAATCGTCCGGCAGGTAGCGGGTCATATCGCTGTTGACATTGACCTTCGGGATCAGGATTCCGCAGACCGCCGAAAGGGCCAGCATACAGAAGAGCAATATGTAGTGAGTCCTTTTCTTCATTTCCCTTTCAGGCTTTTTTCTTATAGAGTTTCATCCATCCGAAGAGCGATACCAGGCCGTTGATCAGATAGAGGGCGGAGACTATAGGCATAAAGACGTGTCCCACACTCAGGTGCAGGATGATCTGCGTGACATTGACCAGCATCCAGGCGATCCAGCAGTCCCATTTCTTCAGGGCGCTGAGCAGCTGCGCCACCAGTATGAGTATGGTCAGGCAGGAGTCCAGGTAAGGGTGCGGGTCCTGAGGGAAAAGCACGTCGAGACTCCAGCCCCACACGGCGGCGATGAGCAGCACGGAAGCCACGGCATAGAAGCGCTGCATCCAGCTGAGCATTGTGACCTTCAGCGCAGCGCTGTCCTCGCTGCTCCGCTCCACGTCCTTCGGATGAGTCCAGCGCCAGTGGCCGAGTATGTTGATAGCCAGCGAGATAGGCTGCAGGAGCAGAGATGCGTACAGATTCTTGTTCCAGAACATCAGGAAGAGGGCCGTGGTGTAGAGATAGCCCACCCAGAAGTTGTATTTGCTGTTGCGTCCGGCCAGGAACACGCAGGTAAGGCCCAGGACCGAAGTAATCAGGTCTATGAGCAGAACCGGCTTGTCTCCGGCTATGGTAAAGAGAGTGTAATTTATCCAATCCATCATAATGTCATCCTACCGAGCCCTCCAGGGAGAGCGAGAGAAGTTTCTGTGCCTCGACCGCGAACTCCATAGGCAGTCGGGAGAGCACCTCGCGGGCATATCCGTTCACTATGAGTCCAACCGCCTCTTCCTGACCTATGCCCCTCTGGTTGCAGTAGAAGAGCTGCTCCTCACTGATCTTGGACGTGGTGGCCTCGTGCTCCACGGTGGCGCTTGGCGAGGCATTGCGTATCACCGGGAAGGTGTGGGCCCCGCAGCGGTCGCCTATGAGCAGGCTGTCGCACTGCGAGAAATTGCGGGCATTCTCGGCACCCGGCAGCATACGCACCAGGCCGCGGTAGCTGTTCTGGCTGTGGCCGGCGGATATACCCTTGCTGATGATGCGGCTGCGGGTGTTGCGTCCTATGTGTATCATCTTGGTGCCGGTGTCGGCCTGCTGGAAGCGGTTGGTGACGGCGACGGAATAGAACTCGGAAGAGGAATTGTCGCCCTTCAGTATGGTGGAGGGATATTTCCAGGTGATGGCCGAACCGGTCTCCACCTGCGTCCAGCTCAGATGGCTGCCGCTGCCTTTGCATATCCCTCTCTTTGTAACGAAGTTGAATATGCCTCCGCGGCCCTCTGCGTCGCCCGGATACCAGTTCTGCACCGTAGAGTACTTGACGTCGGCGTCCTTTTCGACGACGATTTCGACGACGGCGGCGTGGAGCTGGTTTTCGTCACGCATAGGCGCGGTGCAGCCCTCCATATAACTTACATACGAACCCTCGTCGGCGACGATAAGCGTACGCTCGAACTGGCCGGTGCCCTTCGCGTTGATGCGGAAATAGCTGGACAGCTCCATAGGGCAGCGTACGCCCTTGGGTATATAACAGAAGGAGCCGTCGCTGAACACGGCGGAGTTAAGAGCCGCATAGTAGTTGTCGCCGCTGGGAACGACGCTCGCCAGGTACTTGCGCACCAGCTCGGGATACTCCTTGACGGCCTCGGAGAAGCTGCAGAATATGATTCCCTTTTCGGCCAGGGTCTTGCGGAAGGTGGTCTTGACCGACACGGAGTCGAACACGGCGTCGAAGGCCACGTTCCCGGCCAGCGCATCCCTCTCGTGAAGCGGAATGCCCAGCTTGTCGAAGGTGCGGGCCAGTTCAGGGTCTATTTCCTTCTTCTCCCCGTCCGGCTTCTTGGGCGCAGCGAAGTAGATTATGTCCTGGAAGTCTATTTCGGGTATATCGAGATGCGCCCAGGTCGGCTGCTTCATAGACTGCCACTTGCGGAAAGCGTCGAGACGAAAGTCTAGCAGCCATTGCGGTTCCTCCTTGCGGGCGGAAATCAGGCGCACGGTCTCCTCTGTCAGTCCCTTGGGGATAAAGTCCTGCTCGAGCTCGGTCACAAAACCGTGCTCGTACTCCCGGGAGGTTATTTCATCTAAAATTCCGTTCATATCGATTGCTTACATCAGGACTTCCTCCACCAGACGTATGTCTGCCGAAGAAGAACCTATGTATATATTGAAATAGCCCGGGTTCAGCACCCAGTCGTGGCTTTTCACGTCGTAATATTCGAAGGCACTGGCCGGCAGGTGTATGGTCACCCTGGCGCTCGCACCCTTGCGCAGCACGGTCTTGGCGAAGCCCTTGAGTTCCTTAAGCGGCCTCTTGACGCAAGGATTCTTCTCGCCCACATAGACCTGCGACACCTCGGCTCCGTCGCGGCCGCCCACGTTGCTCAGGGTGAAGACGACATCGTAGCCGTCGCCGCTCTTGATGCACTTCGAGCCGGAATATTCGAACTCGGTGTAGCTCAGGCCGTATCCGAAAGGATATGCAGGCTCGATCCCGGCCTTCTCATAGCCCCTGTAGCCGCAGAAGATGCCCTCGCCGTAAGTGACGTACCTATAGCTGAAGCCCCTCTTGGTCTTAGGCTCGCGAGGATAATACCATTTCCAGCTCGGATTGTCCTCCAGGCGGCTCTCGAAGCTCATAGGCAGCTTGCCCGAAGGATTGACCTTGCCGGCCAGTATGTTGGCAATGGCCTTGCCTCCCTCCTGGCCCGGATACCAGCCCATCACAATGGCAGACACCTTGTCCTTCCAGCGGCTCATATCCACGGCCCCTCCGGCATAGATGACCACGATCACCTTGCTGTTGTGGGCTGCGGCATACTCTATAAGTTCGTCCTGGCCCTCCGGCAGGGAGAAGGTCCTGTCCGAATTCTCCTTCTCGGTCTTGCTGTTGAAGCCGACGGACACAATCACGGCGGATGCGCTCTCAAGCTCCTTCACGGAAGGCTTTCCGTCCGCAACGCTCACGGACCAGTTCCTGCCCAGACCCTTCATTCCCTCTGCAAGGGAAATGGAATAGATAGGATCCACACGTCCGCTGCCGCCACCGCAAGGGATTACGGAGGCGTTAGGGCCCATCAGCAGCACCTTGTTGCGGCGGCCCGGCTTCAGAGGCAGGGCGCCCTCGTTCCTGAGCAGCACCGCCGACTCGCAGGAAAGACGGTAGGCCACGTCGCGGGAATATGCATTGTCCTCGGATATGCTCCTGTCGAGCTGCTCCCTGTCGAGGAAACCGAAGGCTATCAGGGTCTGAAGTATGTTCTGCACCTTGGCGTCGATTTCGGATTCGTCTATGAGCCCGGCCTCGATGAGAGGCAGCAGCTCATCGCTATTCATACACCAGGCCTGAGGCATCTCCAGGTCGAGACCGCCCTTTACGCTGGCCAGGGCGGAATAGGTCGAAGTCCAGTCCGACATCACGAAACCCTTGAAGCCCCATCTGTCACGCAGGTTCTCACGGATGAGCACAGGGTTCTCGGCGGCGTGCACCCCATTCACGAGATTGTAGCTGGTCATCACCGATGCCACCTTCGCCTCCTCTACCGCGGCACGGAAGGCCGGGAAATATATTTCGTTCATGGTCCTCTCGTCGGCATCGGAGCTGACGTGGTGACGGTCGTATTCCTGATTGTTCAGGGCGAAGTGCTTGATGGTCGCCATCACCCCCTGGGACTGGACGCCCTTTATATAATTGACGGCAGCACGGGAGGCCAGGTAGGGATCCTCGCCCATATATTCGAAATTCCTTCCGCAAAGCGGGCTGCGGTAGATGTTGACGCCCGGTCCCAGGAGTATGTGCACTCCCCTGGCGCGGGAATCCTGGCCCAGGGCCACACCCATCTCCCTGACAAGGGCCTCGTTCCAACTGGCCGCAGCTGCCACACCGCAGGCGAAAAGGGTGCTGCGGGTGTTGTTGCGCACGCCCTGGGGGCCGTCCGCCATACGGATCTGAGGTATGCCGAGGCGCTCTATCCCACGAATGTAGAATTTGTCATATCCGCCTATATAGTCGATCTTCTCGCGCAAAGTCATCTGGCTGACCAGTTCGCGGGCGCGGTCACAGTCTTCCTGTGTAATGCTCTGGGCAAAGACAGCTCCTGCCGCAGCTGCAAAAAGAGAAATTGCAAGTAAAAATTTCTTCATACCGGTAGTATTAAATATAACCTACAAATATAAGAATTCCTCGCATACAAAAAAAAGACCCGCATCACTGCAGGTCTTCCTTGTGGAGAATAAGAGATTCGAACTCTTGACCCCCTGCTTGCAAAGCAGGTGCTCTACCAACTGAGCTAATCCCCCGGAGTAGGGACGCGCGGAGTTGAACCGCGGACCTCCACATTATCAGTGTGGCGCTCTAACCAACTGAGCTACGCCTCTATATCAAAGACTGAAAGAACTTACACTCGCTCAACCTTCGAAAAGCTCGTCATGTTTCAGCTCCA
>SAMEA3663038__coassemble_546_pt1 | contig 12007 bp, 13 predicted proteins | sample SAMEA3663038__metabat2_low_PE_020 | metagenome-assembled genome bin SAMEA3663038 (sample SAMEA3663038) | pig gut metagenome | biome: pig gut; feature: pig-associated habitat; material: faeces | place: France | collected 2012
ATAACCAATCATTGCTAAGTACTCGATGAGCATCTTTCCTTGAACAACGATGCAAAGATACGCCCTTTTTTTGAATTTGCAAATAAAAAGAACATTTTTTTATCCTTTTTCGGAAAAAAGGACCGTATTTCCGCAGACTTTGATAACTTTGCGGATATGGAAGATTTCAGAATCGGTCAGGGATATGACGTACACGCCCTGGCACCGCAGCTTCCCCTGTGGCTGGGAGGCATAAGGATAGACAGTCCCGTGGGCTGCATAGCCCATTCGGACGGAGACGTGGCGATACACGCCCTTTGTGACGCCCTGCTCGGGGCCCTTGCGCTCGGTGACATAGGCCATCATTTCCCGGACAATTCGGATGAGTTCAAGGGCATAGACAGCAAGATCCTGCTTGCCCGTGTGCTCGGTCTGGTCAGGGAGCGCGGCTGGCAGCCTGTCAACGTGGACATAACCATAGCCCTGCAGCGCCCGAAGCTGGCCCCGCACATAGCCGGGATGAGGGCCTGCCTGGCCGGGATACTCGGCATTTCCGAGGATCGTGTGAGCGTGAAGGCCACGACCACCGAAAAGCTCGGTTTTGTAGGACGTGGCGAGGGCTGCGAGGTCTGGGCTGTCGCCTTGCTGGGGAAATAAGTGTGAGAGGATAGGCAGGTAAGGAAACTTTTTCGCCAAAAAGATGTAAAAAATTTTGGCGAAAAGAAAAAGCAGTGTATCTTTGCAGTCCCTTTCGGGGGATATTGAGATATGGTGTAATGGTAGCACTACAGATTCTGGCTCTGTCAGTGAGGGTTCGAATCCTTCTATCTCAACAGAAACGCACCGGTGGCGTGACAACACGGCTTCGATGCGTTTTTCTTCAAAACGATGGCGAGGTAGCTCAGCTGGTTAGAGCGTCGGATTCATAATCCGGAGGTCGTGGGATCGTGACCCACTCTCGCTACACTTTCATAAACTCATCATATATCGTCCGCCGCAATGTATGCGACGGTTTTTTTGTTATCTTTGTGACCGTACAGACAGACTATTTCGTATGGGATTCAATTTCGGATTTTTCGGTACGCCCGAACACCGGGTCTTCAATTATAAGCCGCGTTATTATGACGAGGAAAAGGACGAGCTCCGCAAGAAGTTCGGCAAGGTTGACGGCAGTCTTGAAGGAAAAGACAAGGAATACGTCCCGGGCTCCTATCTGAAGGGCAGTTTCAGGGACGGCAATTACCAGAGGCAGAAGAGCGAGGGCAGCCGTATGCAGAAGTTGATTGGGATGGTAGCCCTGCTGCTCGCCATCGTCGCCCTTATTTTCATTGCAAAGTGCTGGCCGGCCGTCACCGGACAGCTTTGATTCTGTTCCCGGACCGTTCCGGGAATGACATTTCCCTATAAGTCAATGGATATCAGGATACTACCAAGCAACATTGCCAATATGATAGCCGCCGGCGAGGTGGTCCAGCGTCCCGCTTCCGTAGTCAAGGAACTGATGGAGAACGCCGTGGATGCCGGCGCGGGTACCATTACCCTGGCGGTGCAGGATGCCGGAAGGACACTCATACAACTCATTGACGACGGCTGCGGGATGAGCCCCGACGACGCGATGGTCTGCTTCGAAAGACACGCGACCAGCAAGCTGAGCAGTCCGGATGACCTCAGCAACATACTCACCTACGGCTTCAGGGGCGAGGCGCTCGCTTCGATTGCCGCCGTGGCCCAGGTCTGCCTCCGCACCCGCAGGGAAGAGGACGAAACCGGCTTCGAAGTGAATATCTCCGGATCGGAAATCGCCTCCTGCGCCGAAGTGGCCTCTCCGAAGGGTAGCAATATATCCGTAAGAGACCTGTTCTACAATGTGCCGGCAAGGCGCAAGTTCCTCAAATCGGACAACATAGAATTCAAGCATATAGTCGCGGAGTTCACGAGGGTCGCCCTCACCCGCCCGGAGATAGGCTTCAATCTGACCCACAACGGAAGGGAGGTCTTTTCACTGAAGAAGAACCAGAGTCTCAAGCTCCGCATCCAGGGCCTCCTGGGCAGGAATATGTCCGAGAATCTGATGGAACTCTCCACCGAGACGGTCTGCGCCCGCATAAGCGGCTTCGTAGGAAAGCCGGAAAGTGCCAGGAAAGGCAGCAGCGACCAGTATTTCTTCGTGAATGGACGCTATTTCCGCAGCCCGTACCTGCACAAGGCCGTGCTCAAGGCCTACGAGGACTTCGTGCCCGAGGGTGTGAACCCCCAATACTTCCTCTTCCTGGAAATGGATCCCCACAGCATCGACGTCAACATTTCCCCGACCAAGACCGAAATCAAGTTCGAGGATGACAGCATAATCTTCCAGACCGTCTATGCGGCCGTGAAGGAGGTGCTGGGCAAGGAAGTCATAAGCCGTCTGGACTTCGACAGCGGCGATATGCCCGAAATCCCGGTGCTGAGCGGCAACTTCGAGCAGTTCAGGCCCATTTCCGAGCCGAAGATAAGCATAGACCCGAGTTACAATCCCTTTGAAAGCGACGGCTTCCCGACCTCCGACCTCAATGCGGGCGGCTTCGTGGGCGGCAAGCCTGACGGCTTCGACAGCGTAGCCTACGGCGAGAAGTCCGGTTTCTGCGGCAGACTCTTCGAAGAGCACGTGACCCCTTCCTTCAAATCCTTCAGTCTGGCTGACAAGTACATAATCACCGGCGTACGTTCGGGGCTTGTGATAATCAACATACACAGGGCCAAGGAGAGGATACTTTTCGACCGCTTCCTCGACGCCCTGAACGGCCACGTGGCGGTGAGCCAGCAGGCCCTGTTCCCGGAGCCGGTGGAAATAGGCGTGGAGAACAAGCTGCTGCTGGATGAGAACAGCGCCCTGCTCTGTTCCCTGGGCTTTGACATAAGGGCCTTCGGAGATGACACCGTCGTGGTCAACGGGGTACCTGACGGCTTCTCGGCGCAGCAGGGCAAGGTGCTTGCCCTTATGGACAGCGTGCTGGCTGTTCTGAAAGAGAACAGCGGCGGTCTGAAGGAGACTCTGAACGTCGCGATGGCGGAGAAGTTCGCCAGACTGGGTGCCTCCAGCTCCGAAATCATCAGCTCTCCGACGCAGGCACAGAGGTTGATAGACACACTCTTCGCCTGCAACAATGCCGAGTACACCAACTCGGGCAAAAAGATAATGACCCTGATTTCACTCGATGAATTAGAAAAACGCTTCTGATGTTCCGAAACTTGCCGAAGGTTACAAAGAACCTTCTGATAATCAACACAATAATCTGGTTCGCTGCCTTCCTTATGAACAGGATGGGCAACGATACTCTGATGAACCTTTTCGCCCTCCACTTCCCGAGCGGAAGCGAGGACAGCCGCTTCCGTATATGGCAGCTGCTGAGCTATATGTTCCTGCACGACGACACCCGTATATGGCACCTGCTCTTCAATATGTACACCCTTGCCATATTCGGCCAGGTGCTGGAAAGGGTCTGGGGAGGAGGCAAGTTCCTCTTCTTCTACCTTTTCTGCGGAGTGGGAGCGGGACTGTGCCAGCTCGGAGCCCAGTACGTACAGTTCAGCTATCTCCTGAGCCGTTTCGAGCCGGATTCGGTGAGGGCGGCTTTCGATATGTACACCACCGTCGGAGCCTCCGGAGCCATCTACGGCGTGCTGCTGGGTTACGGAATGCTTTTCCCGGACTCCCGACTCACCCTCATCTTCCCGCCTGTCAGCATGAAGGCGAAGTGGTTCGTGGTCATTTTCGCGGCCATTGAACTGCTCAGCAGCCTGGGCACTGCCGTAGGCCGCGGAGACGGTGTGGCCCACATAGCCCATCTGGGCGGAATGCTTTTCGCGCTGGTGCTCATACTCTTCTGGAAGAAACGTAGAAAGATGTACGAATATCACGATTGAGCCGTAACAGATTCATAGGTATCACATCAAGGCTGCTTATGGCCTGCGCCGGAGCGCTGCTGCTGCTCTCCTGCCTTTCGGTTTATGTCAATCCCGCAAAGGCCTGGCTGCTCGTGCCCCTGGAGATACTCTTCTGGCCGCTCACCCTGCTGAATGCCTTCCTGCTCCTATGGGCCCTGCTGCGCCGGTCCAAGGCTGCGTTCATACCGCTGCTGGCCCTCATCCCATCGTTCCTGGTACTGGGACGCTTCATCCAGTTCGGAAATGTGCCGCTGCCGGAAGGCGATCCGATGAAGATTGTCTCCTACAACGTCGGCCGCTTCCGTTCCTGCCGGGAGACCCCGGACAGCAGGGCCTGTATGGATTCGGTCTTCCGTTTCCTCAGGGAAAGCGATGCGGACATAATATGCCTCCAGGAGTTCTACCTGCCCAACGACGGTCACGGCGTCAACGAGATCGTGGCCCGCAAAATGCGTGGCTGGCACCCTACCAGCTGGACATATACCGGACGCAAGGGCCGTTTCGGCAACGTGATACTCAGCCGCTACGAGCCTGTGCGCAAGGGATATATGGACTTCGATTCGAGCGCCAATCTCGCCGTCTGGGCGGACTATCGCATTGACGGCCGTACGCTCAGGGTATATAACTGCCACCTCGAGAGTTACAACATTTCGCCGGCCGGCATAGCGAACGCCGTTTTCGGCAAGGACGGCAACCTCGAAGAGACGGGCCGCCGCGTGCGCAGGTCGATAAGGCAGCGTTCGCAGCAGGTGGACCGCATATTCAAGGATATATACGCTTCGCCGGTAGAGTCGGTGATATGCGGGGATTTCAACGACTCTCCGCTCTCCTACACCTATCAGAAGACCACCCGCGGCCATCGTGACTGCTTCCGGGAGGCGGGGCGCGGCATAGGGAGCTCTTTCCCTTCGCGTCTGCCTGTCATAAGACTGGACTACATTCTGCCGCCCGAAAGTATGGAGGTGTGCTCTTACGCCTGCCCGGCCGTGCACTACTCCGACCACAGACCGGTAATTTCCGAAATACGGTTCGCGGACATCAGACAATAAAAGACACATATATATGAAAGAAGCAATAGAAAAGGCAGTCGCCGTACTGCGCAAAGGCGGTATCATACTCTATCCGACGGACACCGTATGGGGCATAGGCTGCGACGCGACCGACGCGGAAGCGGTTGCGCGCATCTACGCTCTGAAGCAGCGTTCGGACAGCAAAAGTCTCGTGCTGCTGGCCTCCGACGTGGATATGATATGCCGCTATGTCAGGGAGATACCCGAGATTGCCCTGCAACTCATCGAGGTCAACGACAAACCTATGACCATAATATATCCGGGAGCCCTCTGCGGCAGCTACGGCCTTGCGGAGAACGTGGTCGCGGAGGACGGCAGCGTCGGAATCCGCATACCTATGGCCGATTTTCCGAGGGAACTGGTGCGCCGTTTCGGCAAGCCCCTGGTTTCCACCTCGGCCAATATCTCCGGCCAGGCCACTCCCAAGTGCTATTCCGAGATAGACCAGGCCATAGTAGGGGGCGTAGATCACTGCGTGGATCCCGTCTATGAGCGCGGTTCCGACGGCAAGGCCTCCCAGATCATAAAGCTCGGTCTGGACTCGAGTGTAGAGGTCATAAGAAAATAATGTATATCTTTGCCTCCGCGTCCTTGGACGCAAACGGAAATTGAAACATCAACCAATAAATTAAAAGTTATGAAAAAGATTCTTGCTATTGCAGCTCTCGCACTCGGCGTTGCCGTAAGTGCCGCTGCTCAGCCGAAGGCCATAGGCGGCCGTCTCGGACTTGGTATCGAAGCCAGCTATGAGCATTGCGTAGGTTCTCCTAATTTCTTCGAGGTCGATCTCGGACTGGATATGGAGTCCCTCGCCCACGATTCTTTCGGCTTCCAGGCAACCGCAACCTACAACTTCGTGATCGCCCAGCCTGACTGGACCTCCCGCGGTGACTGGCAGTTCTATGCAGGCCCTGGTGTCAGCCTCGGCTGGCTCAATGACAAGGTCGTTTACCACGACAAGGACCTCGACGTCAAGGGTTCGCATTGGGATGATGGCTTTATGGTCGGCATCTGCGGCCAGGTAGGCCTCTCCTACACCTTCTGGTTCCCTCTCCAGCTTGCAGTGGACATCCGCCCTGTAGTCGGTCTCCACATCAATGACGGATGGAGTGACGACGCCGGCAATAGATACGGTTCCAAGGTCGGCTTCTACAACAAGGGTATAAGCTGGTGCTGGATCCCTACCCTCGCAGTACGTTACGCATTCTGATCCGGACGATTCCGGAATGGAATACCTTTACCTTGGCATTTTTCTGCTTGCGCCGGCTCTGGTCAAGTGGCTCTGCGGGAAAGTCAGCATATTGGGCAAGATAGGCCCTATACTCCTGCTCTATGCCCTGGGCATAGTGATGGGAAACCTTTCACTGCTGCCTTTCCTCAGCGAGTCGATTGCCCGTCCCGCCGGCCTGCCGGGCATACAGGACATAGTCACCTCGGCAATGGTGCCGCTGGCCATACCCCTGATGCTTTTCGGCTGCAGATTCAGACGCAGCGAAACCCGTAACCAGGCACTTGCCCTGGCTACGGGTTTGCTTGCTGTCATTTTCACTGCGATAGCAGGCTATTTCATATTCGGAAAAGCCATAGACTCTTCCTCCCTGGTGGGCGCCGGCAACGGCACCACTGCCGCAAAGATAGGCGGTATGCTCACGGGAGTATATACCGGAGGCACGGTGAACCTGGCCTCCCTTCAGGCCATGCTGGGAGTGGGCAGCGAGACATACGTGCTGCTCAATTCCTACGATATGGTTATTAGCTTCCTCTTCATGATGTCGCTCATCGCTTTCGGCATCAGGCTGCTACGCCGTTTCCTGCCTTATGGGGACAGGGAGATTGCCGGTGAATGGAGCGAAGGGGAAGAAAGCAAGCCACGCCGCTTTTCCGCCCTCTGGTGGAAGCAGGCGGGCATACTCCTGGGCATCACATTGCTGATGGTGGGCGTCTCCGCGGGAGTGGCGTCCCTTCTTCCCAAGGAGTGGTTCATGACCGTTTTCATACTCCTGCTCACCTCCCTGGGCATTGCGGCCTCTTTCGTGCGCAAGCTGCGTGAAATGAAGATTGCCGACGACCTGGGAATGTACTGCATCTATGTCTTCAGCATCACCGTCGCTTCCATGGCGGACTTCTCGGCAATGGATTTCAGCGGCAGTCTCAGCATCCTGGGCTATCTCTGCCTTATGATTTTCGGCTCTCTCTTTATACAGGTCCTGCTGGCAAAGCTGCTGAAGATTGACGCCGACACCGTGGTGATCGCTTCCACGGCCTTCATCTGCTCCCCGCCTTTCGTTCCAATGATGGCGGCGGCAATGAAAAACCGGCGAGTTGTAGTCGCCGGTCTGTCTATAGGTATAATAGGTTATGCCGTAGGCACCTATCTGGGCTTTGCGCTTTCGCGCCTGCTTGCCCTGTTCTCTTAATCCTTGAAGCTGTGCAGCCCTAGGGCTGCCTAGACCATTCCCGAGAAGCCCATAAAGGCCATCGCGAGTACGCCGGCCGTAAGCAGGGCGATAGGAACTCCCTTGAATGCTTTCGGAACTTCGTTGAGTTCGAGCTGCTCCCGCAGTCCAGCGAAGAGTATCATTGCCAGGCCGTAGCCCAGGGCCGTTGCCAGGGCATATACCGTGGCCTCTCCGAGGTTGAAGAGATGAGGCTGGCCTCCCGCAAAGGAGAACTCCTTGGTCACCACGTTAATGGCCACGCCGAGGACGGCGCAGTTGGTGGTGATCAGGGGCAGGAAGATACCGAGGGCCTGGTAAAGGCTCGGGCTGATTTTCTTGAGCACTATCTCCACCATCTGCACCAGGGCCGCAATGACCAGTATGAATACTATGGTCTGGAGGAACTGGATGTTGCAGAGCACCAGTATCTTGTTCAGAAGGAAGGTGACTATGGTGGCGAGTGTGATCACGAAGCACACGGCTCCGGACATACCCACTGCAGTATTGAGCTTGGAGGATACGCCCAGGAAAGGACAGATTCCAAGGAACTGGCTGAGGACTATGTTGTTGACGAATATCGCCGAAATGATGATGAAAATGTAATCCATTGCCTATTTCTTTTCAGTGAGTTTCTTGAATACGACTATAAGGTAGGCCAGGGCGATGAATGCGCCCGGAGCCAGCACGAAGGCCAGTACGCCGTCAGCCTGGCAGAACTTCCATCCGAAGACGGAGAGGTTGCCGAGTATCTCGCGTACCATGCCCAGGAGGGTGAGGGCTATGGTGAAGCCCAGGCCTATGCCTATGCCGTCGAGGGCGGAGTCGATTACGCCGTTCTTGTTGGCGAAGGCCTCTGCGCGGCCGAGTATGATGCAGTTCACCACGATGAGCGGGATGAAGAGGCCGAGGGTGTCATATACCGTAGGTACGAAGGCCTGCATAAGGAACTGCAGCAGGGTGACGAAGGTCGCTATCACCACTATGTATGCGGGGATGCGCACCTTGTCCGGAATGAAGCGTGCGATGGCGCTGATGGCCATATTCGAGAGAATGAGCACGAACATCGTGGCCAGACCCATACTCATGCCGTTGATGGCAGAGGTGGTGGTGGCCAGGGTAGGACACATTCCCAGCAGAAGCACGAAGGTCGGGTTCTCCTTTACGAGACCCTTGGTGATGAGGTTCAACTTACTCATTTGTCTGTCCTCCTTCTGTTATTTCGTTCTGTTCCTCTCCGCTGTCTCCGTTGAGGGCGGCATTTATGTCGCGGAAGGCCTTGACGGCGTTGGCGACAGCAAGGGTATATGCCCTGGAGGTGATGGTGGAAGCAGTGATCGCATCCACGTCACCGCCCTTGGAACGTACTTCAAGTTTCTTGACCGAACTGTCCCAGCCCTTGAACTGTGAGCTGAAGGCCGGGTCCGTGCACTTCGCGCCGAGGCCCGGGGTTTCCGAGTGGGACAGTACCTGTGTTCCGGAAATGCTGCCGTCGGCGGCTATGCCAACCATAAGCGAGAGCACTCCGCCGAAGCCTATGGTGGAGGACTCGATGGCGCAGCCCACAAAGTCTGCGTCCTGCCTTGCGGCGTAGTAGCCGTAGCGGACGCCGTCCACTTCTATCTCCTGACGTTCCGAAACTATATTGCACTGAGGGAGCACTGCAGCCACGGCTTTCTCGACCTTGGCAACGCGTCCTTTCTCTATAGGCCCTCTGGTGAGCACGTTGACTCCTGCAAGCAGCGCCGAGCAGACAAAGCATATTGTCAGCAGGCAAAGGACCATATTCCTGAATGATGATTTTACTGCCATAGTCTATGCCCTCCCGTATTTTTTCTGGTGGAAGAATCTGTTGATGAGAGGCACGGTGGCGTTCATCAGCAGTATGGCGAAGCTGACTCCCTCAGGGAATGAGCCGAAGTAGCGTATGAGCATTGTGATCAGACCAATGCCCACTCCGTAAACCACTCCGCCCCAGTCGCTCATAGGGCTGGTCACATAGTCGGTGGCCATAAAGATAGAGCCCAGGAGCACACCGCCGGTGAGCAGGTTGAACAGAGGGTCAGGGTACTGTCCGTTGCCGCAGAGCCAGAAGATTCCGCTGAAGATCACGATGGAGCCCCAGATGCTGAGGGTGATCCAAGGCTTGATCACGCGGCGCGCGAGCAGGTACACGAAGCCGAGGAGCAGGGCTGCCGCGGAAATCTCACCGGCAGATCCTCCTATGTTGAAGAGCAGGGTCTGGAGGTAATCAGTTCCGGCGATCTGCTCCATTCCGTTCTCGGCGAACTTGCCCAGCAGGGTTGCCCCGGAAGTGGCGTCCACAGAAATGAAGCCCTTGGTCACGCTCCAGTCAGTCATATAGACAGGGAAGGAAACCAGCAGGAACACACGGGCTGCGATGGCCGGGTTGAAGATGTTCTGACCTATGCCTCCGAAGGTCATCTTGACTACTCCGATTGCGAATACGGCACCGATCAGGACCACCCACCATGGACATGCAGGCGGCACGTTCAGGGCCAGAAGCAGACCTGTCACGACGGCGGAAAGGTCTCCGACAGTGCTCTTGCGTCTGAGGAGGAAGCGTCCGGTCAGCCACTCGGTGGCTACGCAGGCGACTATGCTCACTGCCAGCAGCAGGAGTTCCCGCCAGCCGTAGAATATGACGGAAACTATGGTGGCAGGCAGCAGCGCAATCACGACATCCAGCATCAGTCTCCTGGTGGAGAGTGCTGAGTGAACGTGTGGTGATGGTGATACTAACATATTGTTTTCCAATTATTTCGATTAGTTCTTAGGACGTGACTTGATAATGCGCATCACGTCACCCTTGGCAATGTTTATGGTGTCCAGCAGCGGGATGTTGGCCGGGCAGGTGTACTGGCAGCAGCCGCAGGAGATGCAATCCTGGATGGCATTGGCTTCCAGTTCGTCCATTCTGCCGTGTTTGGCGAGCTTGTTCAGCAGGAAAGGCTCCAGACCCATAGGGCAGGCGTCCGCGCACTTGCCGCAGCGTATGCAGTAGGAAGCTTCGCCTCTCTTGGTGAAGGCCTGGGAGAGATAGAGCAGGGAAGAGGAGCCTTTGACGGTGCAGGCGTCCATATTGGATATGGCCTTGCCCATCATAGGGCCGCCGCTTACTATCTTCGCGCATTTCTCCGGCACTCCGCCTGCGTATTGGGCAATGTAGCTCAGCGGCATTCCTATGCGGAAGAGGTAGTTGTGCTGCGCCTCAGGGTCGAGACAGTCTCCCGTAATGGTCATGGTGTTGGTAACCAGAGGCTTGTTCTTCTGAACGGCTTCATATACGGCCAGGGAGGTGGCGACGTTCTGTACCACTGCGCCTGCGCTGATAGGCAGTCCTCCGGACTTTACTTCGCGGCGCATCACGGCATTGATCAGCTGTTTCTCACCGCCCTGCGGATATTTCTTCTTGAGCGTCATCACTTCGATGCCGCTGTAGCCCAGTTCGCTTACCGCCTCGCTCATTGCCTTGATGGCCTCAGGCTTGTTCTCCTCGATGGCAATCACGGCCGGGCAGTTGCCCAGTACCATTTTCATTATGGCGGCGCCCACCACTATCTCGCGGCTGCGCTCGATCATGATACGGTTGTCGCTGGTCAGGAAAGGCTCGCATTCGGCGCCGTTGAGTATAAGGCACTCGGCGACGCTGCCCGGAGCCGGGTTCAGCTTCACGTGGGTAGGGAAGGTCGCGCCGCCCAGTCCCACGACGCCGCAGGCCTGTATCTTCGCGAGTACGGCGGCCCTGTCGGACGGTATGTCGGTAACGAGGGTGTCGCTAAGGTCTATGCCTTCGGCCCACTCGTCGCCCTCGACAGCTATCTCTATATGAGTCATATAGTTGCCGCTGATGTCTTTGCGCGGAGCTATGCTCTTCACGGTGCCGCTGACAGACGAGTGTACCCAGGCGGATATGAAGCCGCCCGGTTCGGCTATGGGCTGGCCGGCCTTCACCTTGTCGCCGACGGCCACTATGGGCTTCGCAGGCGCGCCAAGATGCTGGGCCATGGATATATATACTGTCTGCGGCAGAGGCAGGACCTCGATCTCGCAGTTGCGGCTTATCTTGTTGTCATCAGGATGGACGCCGCCTATGCGGAATGTCTTTTTCATATCGTGACTTCCTCCTTTTTCGGTTCAACTTTCTTCGGACTGAAGTTTACGGCCACTATGGCTCCGGTAGGGCATTCGAAGACGCACTGCCCGCAGGCCTTGCACTTGTTGTAATCTATGTAGCAGAGATTGTCCGCAACGGTGATGGCGTCGAACTTGCAGACCTTGGCGCACTTGCCGCAACCTATGCAGGCGGCGGTGCAGGCCTTGCGGGCCACGCCACCCTTGTCCTTGTTGACGCAGCGTACATATACCCTGCGCTTGTTCTTTGCGGTGGTGCCCTGGTTTCTGAGTTCGATCAGGCGGCGAGGGCAGGCTGCGACGCACTGTCCGCAGGCGCTGCACTTGCTTTCGTCCACTTCAGGGAGGCCGGTCTCAGGGTTCATCGAGAGGGCTCCGTTGGCACAGACCTTCACGCAGTCTCCGCAGCCCAGACAGCCGAAGGAACAGCCCGTGTCACCG
>SAMEA3663038__coassemble_577_pt1 | contig 11553 bp, 7 predicted proteins | sample SAMEA3663038__metabat2_low_PE_020 | metagenome-assembled genome bin SAMEA3663038 (sample SAMEA3663038) | pig gut metagenome | biome: pig gut; feature: pig-associated habitat; material: faeces | place: France | collected 2012
TCAAGAATCGATGCACGCAAGAGTGCATAAACAGGCAAAAACCTACATCGATTCTCAAGTCTGGGCCTGAAATCAAGAATCGATGCACGCAAGAGTTCATAAACAGGCAAAACCCTACATCGATTCCCAAGTCTGGGCTTGAAATCAAGAATCGATGCAGCACTAGGCTCAAGAACCGCTGCAGTACCATGGAGAGTGCCTTATGCCGCGGCCGGGGAATTCCGGATGGGCAGGCAGAGTCGGACTCGGGAGCACTGTCCCTGCCTGCAGGCAGAGTCGGACGCGGGAGCACTGTCCTGCCCGCAGGCAGCCTCGGCTCTGGAACATCATCTTTCACTGAAGGAAAGCCCGGACCGGGGACTCTGCTCAGATTAGCCACTCCTGGGGGTTGGTGTTGACAGATGTCTTGACTATTTCAAGTTCCGGGAAGGCTTTTTCGAGTGACTCTTTGAGAAGGTCCTGGGTGAACTGCTCGCTTTCATAGTGCCCGAGTTCGATCAGCAGGGTGCCTGGGTCGAAGTAGTCGTGGTAGTGGAACTCTCCGCTTATGAAACAGTCGGCGCCTTTTGCAACAGCCTGAGGCAGAAGAAAGGCTCCGGCTCCTCCGCAGAGGGCTACGCTCCGAATTGTTGTTACAGATGACAATGGGCTGTGCTTCAATGCTTTGACGCTGAAAATAGTCTTGACGGTGCTGAGGAATTCCGCGGCTGCAACAGGCTCTTTCAGTTCACCTATGAGTCCTGAACCGCTTGCCCTTGCCACTGCATCCGCCCCTCCGCATTTCTCTTCTGTTGCTCCTCCGCATTTCCCCTCTGCACCTTCTCCGCAGCTCTTTTCGGCAGCCCCTCCGCACTTCTCATCGCATCCTTCTGCGCTCTCCCCGGAATCCAGCCATCTGAGAGAACTCAGTCCAAGCAGGGAGGCGATCTTGTGGTTGACGCCTCCGAGTATGTTGTCCAGACTGGTGTGGGCGGAATAGACAGCGATGTCGGAAAGAATGGCCTTGCGGACGCAGCGTTCCTGGTAAGTGCTCCCGGAAATGCTCTTCAATCCCTTGAAAATCAGGGGGTGGTGAGAGATTACCAGGTCTGCTCCAATGGCTTCTGCCTCATCCAGAACGGCCTCGGTCAGGTCCAGACAGACCATCACCTTGTGTATGTCCTTATCGGAACATCCTATCTGCAGGCCGGAATTGTCCCAGCTCTCCTGAACTGCAAGAGGGGCCATCCCCTCCAGAAATGATTTTATCTCCTTGAGTTTCATATATTCAATGGTTGTCGTGTTACTTATGATATGATCAATGATATTCCTTGAGTTTGAGCCTGTATTTGCGACTCTGTTCCCCGTTTTCAAAGACTTTGACTCCCTCGCTGACGAAGCCGAGCGACTCATATACCTCGCCGCTGAAGTGTCGCAGGGGGACATAGCTCATTATGTCGTCCGGATGAAAGTCCTCAATGAATCGGGCAAGGATCCGTCCCATTCCGCCCAGAACCCGCAGCTCCGGCAGTGAGGCGTAGCGTAGCCATTCGTAGGAGCATATTGTTTCCTGTTCGCCGTTTTCGCCTTTCTTCGACCAGCGCCTCGCCTTCGAAAAGCTTGCCACGGCCACAAGTGTCCCTACTGGATATGTCTGCCTCCCCTCGGCAGCCCCAACGGCACAACCTTCAGCACTATCCACGGCAGCCCCCATGGCACCACCCTCCGCAACACAACCCTCTGCACAACCTTCAGCACTACCCACGGCACCACCCTCAGCACCCTCCGCAACACAACCTTCCGCACTACCCATGGCACCACCTTCGGCAGCCACCTTGGCGCCTCCGGGGGAGCGGCTGACAAAGAGACCGTAGCGGTAGGCGGCGGCACAATCGCCATAGAGGTGGCAGGCATTCAGGAAACTGGCCGCCAGTTCCCTGTCGATGCGCCGTATTTCGCAGTTCCTTGCGAAAACACTATGGAATTTCTCCGGTCCGCTCATAAATTACTCAATTTTTGGGACAAAGCTTCTCAATCTTCAGAATGTGCTTGCGCAGGCCGCGTTCATTGTTGAGCAGCATTTCCGTGTGGAGGCGCTGGAAATCCTTCAGGACAAAACCATTCACGCATATAGATTGGTAAAGGCAAAGGCGGAAATTGAGCTCCTTGAGCAGAGGAAGGGCCTGCTCCTCGAAGGCCTTCTTGTTTTCCTTGTTCTCTATCTTGATGAGAATCAATGGCTTGAGTAGGGGCACCATCGCCCTGAGATGCTTCAGGTAATATGCGGCTGCCTTGGCAATACGCTCGTTGAGAAGTACAGTGCAGCCCTCAGCCGACATACGCCGAAGCTGCTTGATGAAAATCCGGGAACTCTCATATAGAGCCTTGATCCCCGCAAATTCCTCCGGCTTCCCGAACAATCCGGGGACAGAAATCTCCTTGAAGGCTGCGGCCTGGGAAGAAAAGGAATTCGGCAGATTGACCTGATAGACGCGGTTCACGCGGTTGTAAAAGTAGCGCAGTCTGTCCAGGTCGAAAGCCGCGCAGAGCTTCTCCAGGAAATATTCGCTCTTCCACTGCTCGAAAATACCTTTCGCCTCCTCAAATGGGGTATATCCTTTTTCGTAGTTGCAGACCTCGTCGCTAGAGAAGGCGCTGTCGCCAATGATAGGCGAACTGAGGACTATGCCTTCGAGACTGCGGCAACGCGACAGCGCGACATATACCTGCCCGGCCGAAAAAGCCATCGCCGCATCGATAATCACCTTGTCGAAACTGAGCCCCTGGCTCTTGTGTATGGTGATAGCCCAGGCCAAACGCAGCGGAATCTGGCAGAAGGACCCGTCCACCACGGCTTCTATCTCTTTGCTTTCCGGGTTGAGCTCGTAGCGTATGTTTTCCCAGGTCTGCATCTTTACTTTAATATGCCGGCCTTCCGAATCGACGACGCTCAGTTCCGGTTCCACCGACTCTACTGTTGCCAGTTTCCCGTTGTAGTACTCGTTGGCCTGACTTGCGTCATTGCGTATGAACATCACCTGTGCACCCGGCTTCAGCGTCAGCTTCTGCTCGGCGGGGTAGGAGTTCTCCGGAAAATTGCCTTCGACGATACAGTCATAGTCCCTGGACTTGCCGTTAAGCAGCGCCATTTTCCGCCTGTTTATCGAATCGGCCTGGGCGTTGTGGGTGCAGAGCCGTATCCATTTTTCGTTGTCGGGCGGGTCGAAAGCCGTGTCCAGCCGCGAGTTCAGACTGGCTATGGTTTCCTCAGACGGCCGTCCTCCGCGCACGTCGTTCAGCAGTTCGACGAAACGTAAGTCGCTCTGCCTGTGTACTTTGCTTAGTTCTATAACTATATACGGAAGTTCGGCGAGCGCCTTCGAATTGAAGAAAAACGGCGAGGGATACACTTTGTCGAAATATATCTTCTCGGCTTCCGTAACAACGGGCGGCAGCTGCTGCACGTCGCCTATCATCAGCAACTGCACGCCTCCGAAAGGCTTGTCGGCACGGCGGTAGCGGCGCAGCATCATATCCATAGCGTCCATAAGGTCGGCGCGCACCATCGAGACTTCGTCTATTATCAGCAGGTCCAGCGACCTGAGTATGTCTATGCGTTCGCGGCGCAGGTGCGTTTTGTGCTGAGGCAGCTGATATTCTGTCACAAGTTCCTTTACATCAGGGAGATATGGACAGAGAGGTAGCTGGAAGAAGGAGTGTATGGTGACGCCTCCGGCATTGATTGCCGCCACCCCGGTAGGGGCGACGACGGCGCAGCGCTTGTCGCAGCTTTCGACTATATGGCGCAGGAAAGTCGTCTTTCCCGTACCCGCCTTGCCGGTAAGGAAGAGACTCAATCCTGTTTCACGAACATATCTTTCCGCGAGCAGGAAACTCTCGTCTTTCTCAATCACCATTGCTTCGGCAATTTTGAAGATGATAGGGCTGATTTGCTCAGCCGTTGTTGCTCTGATGTACCTCTTCGACTCCGTTCACTTCCCTTATGCGGTCTATCGCCTCGTTCAGCTCGTCGGCGGAGTGCACGGAATAACTTATGCTGCATCTTACTATCTCGTCATGCGTCTCCGATTCCAGCTTGCGCATCGACATTCCGGCATCCTTGGATATGCATTTGAGCACGTCCCTCAGAAGGTTCGGCCTGTCTATGGCGCACAGGGAAATGGTGACAGGGTAGAGCACGTTTTCGTCAGCTTTGAAGTCTTCGACCGCCATGATAGTGTGTCCCTTTTCACAGGCCATGCGTATGGCATCGGGGCAGTTGCGGCTGTGGACCGTGATCTGCCCGCTTTCGTCGAGGAAGCCGATTATCTCGCTGCCCGGAAGCGGGTGGCAGTGGGAGCAGAGCACGTATTGTGACTTGGGACGGTTTTCCAGCCAGTCGCCTATGCCGTTCCTGGCCTTGAAGGTCACCGCCGCATCCATCCAGTCCTCTTTAGGGTGTATTGCCGGGTCGGTGAATATTTCTATGCGGTCGCCCCTGTGAAGCACGGTCCGTATGGAGGCGAGGCGTCCATTGATTCGGGCATATTTCGCGTGCAGGCCGATTTCGGGGCCTATCTCGAAGGCGAAATCGAGGGCGCTGGCACCTTTCGGCAGGGTGACCGGCTCGCTTTTTACCGTATATACGGACACGTCTTCGTTGTAGAGCGAGTCATGTATGCCCGGAATCAGTTTCTCCGGGTTGTCGGCAAGCTCCTTCAGAACCTCCGTCAGTCTCTTCATCCACTGCTTCTTGCCCTCCACTATGCAGCCGAAATAGGACTGTTCGCGCATTACGTCGGAGGATATGTGGAACTCCTCTATATTCCCGTATGGGTTCAGCAGACGGAAGTGTACCGAACGGTAGCCGTTTGCCTTCGGCTGCGTCATGTAGTTCACGAAGCTGCCTGTCTGCTCGCGGTAGCTGTTGCCCAGCACCGAATATATCTTTAAGACTATATCCTGTTCGTCGAAGTCGCTGCCCGTGACGGCGTCCACCTTTTCGCGGTTGAAGACGGCGCGTATGTAGTGCTTGAACGGCACGTGGTAGAAGTCGCACTTGCGTTCGTGCATCTCGCGCCATATACTGAAAGGCTTGCGGTAACGTATATCCCATGAGATGGTGCTGCCGAAGACGGCTGCGACCTTTTCTTTCGCCTCCGACATAAAGGCTTCCACGGCCTCCTGGGTCCTGACGCGATCCTCTTCGAGCGCGGAGTCCAGGTAGGCGTAGGTGTTCGGGTTAAGGAAGCGGAAGGCCAGGTTCTCAAGCTCCGATTTGACCTTGTACAGGCCCAGACGTCCCGCCAGGGGAGCGAAGAAGAACTGGGTTTCGGAAGCTATCTTCCACTGCTTCTGAGGCTTCATCGAATCCAGGGTCCTCATGTTGTGGAGACGGTCGGAAAGCTTGAGTATCAGTACCCTTATGTCATCGTTGACCGAGCCGAGTATGTGCTGGAAGTTATCGACCTGCTGCTTGTTGGGCTTGGTGACGGCCGCCACCAGCGAAGCGACGTCCTCGCCGAAGCGCTGGCGTATCTCCTCTATCGTGTGGTCCGTGTCCTCCACCACATCGTGCAGCAGGGCCGCAGCCACGACAGCTGCATCTTTCTGCCGCATTTCTTCTACTATTATTATAGCTACCGAAAGGGGGTGAAGTATATACGGAACCCCGCTCTTACGTTTCTGTGGGCGGTGTGCCTCCTCGGCCAATGCGTATGCATCCCTGATAAGGGCCTGGTCTTTCTCCGAACCGAGGCCGTGATGCCGTGCGGTCTCAAAGAGATGGTCGGCTGTTTCTTCTATAAGCTGCGCGTAGTCCATAAGCAGAATTTGAACGATAAAAATCTCCCAAATTTACAAAAATTCATCCGATTTAGGAAATTTTTGCGAGTCCATATTGTGTAGTTTTGCGGCCGGATTGCGGAAAAGCATATTTTCCGATAACGATAAACGTATTATCCAAAAAAACGAACTTGACAGATGGAACTCAAAGGACAGAATGTACTTATCACCGGAGGGGCGTCCGGTATAGGCCGAATAATGGGCGGAATGGCCCTCAGAAAAGGAGCGGCAAAACTCATTGTCTGGGATATCAATCAGACAAGCATAGATTCTGCCGTCAGCGAATTGTCAGCTTTTGGCGAGGTGCACGGCTACCGTGTCGATGTTTCCGACAACGATTGCGTGGAGCGCAGCTATGCCCTCGTGAAGCAGGAATGCGGCTTTGTGGATGTGCTCATCCAGTGTGCCGGAGTCATCACCAGCAACAGGACCTTCGACAAGAACAGCGTGGATGAGATCCACAGGACCATGAACATCAATGCCGTGGCTCCCATGCTTGTCGCCCACGCGATGATAGGTGATATGATCGAGCGTGACCACGGACACATCTGCAGCATCGCATCCGCCGGAGGAATGATTTCCAATCCGAAGATGAGCATCTACAGCGCCTCGAAATGGGCTGTGATCGGCTGGTCCGACTCGGTGCGAATCGAACTGCACCGTATGAAAAGCAAGGTGCGGATGACTACGGTCGCACCTTACTATATAAATACGGGAATGTTCAACGGAGTCCAGTCCAGGATTTTCCCTATTCTGGATCCGGTGAAGACCTCGCGCAAGATCATCCGCGCCATAGAGAAGAACGTCGATTTCAGAGGCATTCCGTGGAGCTTCCACTTCATCCGTTTCTGGCAGGGCGTGCTGCCTACCGCCGTCTTCGACTGGTTCTTCGGGGATGTCTTCGGCATCTACCACACGATGGACAATTTCACCGGCAGGAAATAATTGATATAACGAAGTCAATTCGTTACCTTTGGAATCTGTCCTGCGTTATATGGCAGAAAAACAGATTCCAATGGGAAAACACTACGTTAGAAAAATCCTTGCGGCCCTGACCGCAGTTCTCCTGGGCGGCATATATGCCGAAGCCCAGGTCATCAGTTTCGATATAAGCCAGTACGAGAAAACCCTCAACACCAGACTTGTCCTTCACGTGGCAGAATCCGGCAGCAACAACCCGCTGGGCTATGCGACAGTCTATCTGGTGCCTGCGGGCGACACCACTATAGTCCACTTCACACTCACCGATGAGCAGGGAAAGGCGGAAATCAAGAAGGTGGTGCAGGGCAAGTACGTGGTAAACGTGGAAAGCATCGGCTACAAGCCCTTCAGCAAGGTCTATGAAATAAAGGGCTATGAGAAGGACCTCGGGCTTATAAGTCTGGAGGAGAATCCGGAATACATCGATGCAGCCACGATTACGGCCCTTGCCGACCCGATGACGGTCAAGGGGGATACTCTGGAATACAATGCCGCCGCTTTCCGAGTAGGCACCAACGATATGCTTGAGGACCTGCTGAAGAAGATGCCGGGAATGGAGGTCGCAGAGGACGGAAGCGTGACCGTGGGCGGAGAAAAGATAGACAAGATAACTGTCGGCGGCAAGACCTTCTTCTTCAACGATCCCAAGATGGCGGTAAAGAACCTCCCGGCCAAAATCGTCGACAAAATCAAGGTCATAAACAAGGACAAAGACGCCGCGGCCTTCTCGGGAGTGGCCACCAGCGAAGACAAGGAGAAAGTGATGGACGTGGTGCTCAAGGAAGAGTACAAGCAGGGCTGGTTCGGCAACATGAAGGCAGCGGGAGGCGGAAGCCCTGTCAGCAGGGAGAAACGTCTGGAAAGCGGGCAGCCGGCCGTTCTCTTCGATGCGAATGCAATGGTTTCCCGATACAGCGAGGACGAACAGCTGGTCATGCTGGCGAGCGGAAAGAACGTGGACGGGAACTCTATGGTGTTGATAAGCTATGACACTATGGAGAGCGGCGGAATGTCCGGCAAAAGGGGCATAAATACTGCTGCGCAGGCCGGTGTGAACTACAACACGGACAAGCCCAAGGCAGTGGAGGCCAGTTTGAGCGCCAGTTACAACTACGGCCGTGTGGACGCAAGGGAAAAGAAGAACCGGCACACCTGGCTGAAAGATGACGGTAAGCTCGAAAACGGCAGTCTGTTCGAAGGCGTATCCAACACCCACAACGCCGTTATAAACTTTGAAATCGAAAACAAGAACAGGAAAAAATTCCGTTTCGACCTGGACGGAGGTTTCAAATATTCCCGGAGCAGCGAGAATATGCATGAGAACAGTTTCACCCTCGGAGAGAGCGGAATCCCTGAGGGAACGGGGAGCGGGATGGATACTCTGAACAGGGGCAGAAGCAGCCAGAATATACTCTCCGACGTTTTCCAGACCCGTGGCGCATTCGCAGCGGGAGTGAAAGACCTCGCGAAGGAAGGACGCAGTCTCAGCATCGGCGGTAATGTGATGTGGCGTAAGATAGCTTCCGGAATGGACGAGATTTCACTCACGACTGTATCTGGAAGCGAACTGCTCAAGAACCTCAGCCACGACAAGGACAGGGACTATGTCAATCTCGACGCACAGATGGACTATGTGGAACCATTCGGGAAATACTGGAAGATACTGGTCAGGGCGAGACTGCGCTTCGTGTCCGACAGCAACGACGACAGGGCGTTCAACAACATACTGATGGCGGAAGATGACTACTACAGTTCCGTTTCGAGGAACAGGGACCTCTGCATATCCGAAAGATTCGTGATGCAGTACAAGAAGGACATCTACAACCTGCAGTTCGGAGCAATGGCCGAACAGGAGCGTAACGAAACCTATGCCAGGGCCTTTTCCCTGGAGAGCCGCAGCGGAGTGGACGAATGGCTCTACAACTGGTCCCCTTACCTGAACCTGCGATTCAGCCCCGGAAACCAGCGTGTGAACATAGACTACAACGGCCGCTCGATGACGCCTTCGGGCCTGAAGATAAGCCCGGTGCTCGATCTTACCAATCCTCTTTACATAAGGACGGGCAACATCTATCTGAAACCTGAATATGCTAACAATTTCAGCATCAACTTGCGTGGCAACAGCAAGGACAACAGGTTCAATTACAGTATCTACGGATACGGGGGTCTCGGACTCAGGGGCAATGTCGAGGCGAGCTGGTTCGATACAGACGGCATAAGGTATTCGGTACCTGTCAATTCCGACTCCCCTTCCCTCACCGGTAGAGTGTATGTGGACTGTGGAGTCATATTGGACAGGAAGAGGCGCTTCACCCTGGACATAAGTATGAACGGAAGACTGGGCAGGTCGGTCAGCTACCAGTCCATCTCCAGAAACAGTCCACTCGACCGCGACGCCTTCGATTATAATGACTTTATGGAAGAGTTCTGGGGCGATGCTTCCGGAAAGCGTTTCTACGGAGGCGAGAGTGGATTCGGGCGCAGCATTACGAGCAGCGGTTCCTACGGCTCCATCCTTTCCCTCCGTTTCCGCAACGACAATTTCGACGTGGCGGCTGCAGCCGGCTTCTCCAACAGCATCAGTCACTATTCACTCGACTCCAAGGCGAATACGAACTATTGGTATTACATGGCCGGTGTCAACGCCAAGTGGGAGAATGAAAGCGGTTGGAGCGTAGCCAGCGACATCGCATACACAGGATATGCCGGCTACTACGACAACACCCCGGAAGTAATCTGGAACGCATCCCTGAGCAAAAGCATCAAGGCGGTCACCCTTAGCATCAAGGCGGTGGACCTGCTGAACCAGACCAGACGCATAAGCCGCAGCGCCAACGCCGACTATGTGGAAGAGACCTGGAGGAACGCGATAGGCCGCTACATAGTATTCGGAATCAGCTTCAACTTCGGAAAGATGAACGCAAAGCAGAACAACAGGGTCAGGAACGCAATGTTCAATATGATATACTGAGCAATCTTCAAAAACTGTAATCCATTGGAAATCGACGGAGCGGATGATCGGCTGCAAAGGCGGCCATCCTTTCGTCGAGAAGCGGATAGAGTTCCTCGCGCATACGGCTCACGCAGGCACGGACTCCCGGACGCGAACTGCCTGTCGTAGCGAGATTGATGCTGCTTACGCCATATTTTATCAGCTCGCAGAGCAGTTCTCCGCCGTCCATATCGCCATAGCCGAGCGAGAAAAAGAAGCCGTCGCCGACTTCGGCACTGACGTCGCGGTCATAAACTATATGGAAGCCGTGACGAAGGAATATATCCTTCATTCTGCGCGCCCTCAACGCATATTCGCGAGTGTCGGCGACAAAGTCGAGGCGGCCGTCGCAGGCGAGTTCGAGCATACGCGCATATCCGAACTGGGTGGAATACGTACAGCCGCTTGTAATCATATAAAGAATTGATGCAGTAAGCGTTACGCCGAAAATACCGGCATCCGCGTAACGTTCGGCAAGAGCCGGGTAGCGGCGACGGTAAAGATCGTCGCCTATGCAGAGCAGGGCTATGCGCTGGCCGGCGTAACTGAATATCTTCGACGCCGAAAGCATCAATATGTAATTGTCGGTGTAGCGGGCCACGCTCGGCAAGAAAGGCGGCTGGAAAGGCTTGCCCAGGTCGCGGCGGTAGTCCATACAGAAATAGGCGAGGTCCTCCATCACGACGACGTCGTAGCGCGTCGCCAGCTCACCGATGACACGGAGTTCCTCCTCCTCGAGGCATATCCAGGCCGGATTGTTGGGATTGGAATATACTATCGCGGCTATGTCCCCTGCGGAAAGTTCTGCCTCGAGGCGGGCACGAAGGGCGTCCGCACCCCTGTGGGCATATACGTCGAAGGCCCTCCAGCCAATGCCCAGCACCCTGAGCTGGGATTTCTGGATAGGGAAACCGGGGTCTATGAAAAGCACCTTGTCCTTGCCGGGAATCCGCTGGGTGCAGGCGATGAACGCGGAGAAGGAACCCGCCACCGAACCCGTAGTAGGGATGCAGCCTTCAGGACTGATATCCAGGTCGATAAAGGCCTTGACAAAACGGCTGGCAGCCGCCTTCAGGGGAGGATATCCCTCCGCGGCGGGATACTGGGAGCATATTCCCGAATCCAGGGCCTGCTTCTCGGCGAGAATGCCGTACTCATTTATCGGCAGACCGGGCGAACCCTGGTCCATACGTATAAAGGGTATGCCCGTCTTCTCTTCCAGATAACGGGCGACGAGCAGAACCTCGCCGATAGTAGCGTCGGAGAGTCCGGACACACTGGAGGCCTCACAGGCCTCCTTCACAAGGGCATCACTGAATAAATTCATCTGGGGAGTAGTTCGAAAGGGTCGGCATCATTCTGGGCCGGGAACTTGCGGCGGCATTCCTGCACGAGTTGCAGCTGAGCCTCGGCAGAGCATACGCTCTCGCTTCCGTCGGGACAGGAGGCCAGCAGCGCACCCCAGGGGTCCAGAATCACGGAACCGCCGTCATATTCGCAGGAAGGATCGCTGCCGACACGGTTCACGCCTATCATATAGCTTTGATTTTCAATGGCTCTGGCCTTCAGCAGGGTGTCCCAATGGTAACGCCTCAGGGCAGGCCAGCTGGCAACGCAGAGTATGGCATCGTAGTCGCCACGGTTACGGGCCCAGACCGGAAAACGCAGATCGAAGCAGACCAGCAGCAGGAAACGCATCCCCCGCCATTCCACGACCTTGCGGCTGCATCCCGGGACACAGAGCTTGTCCTCCCCGC
>SAMEA3663038__coassemble_619_pt1 | contig 11208 bp, 11 predicted proteins | sample SAMEA3663038__metabat2_low_PE_020 | metagenome-assembled genome bin SAMEA3663038 (sample SAMEA3663038) | pig gut metagenome | biome: pig gut; feature: pig-associated habitat; material: faeces | place: France | collected 2012
TTCCGACCTCTTCAACTGAGGAAGCACCTGCATTCCGGGTGGCCCATAGGGTGCCGGAGGTAAGGCCCATGTCCACATAGGCCGGTTCTTCACCTTCTACCGTCACTTCGCAGCTGGCGGTTTGCCCGCCGGCGGTGGCGGTGATGGTGACGGTGCCGGGCCTCCAGGCTGTAACAACGCCGTCATCCACGGTTGCCACGCCGGGGGCGGAACTGGTCCAGGTCACGGCCTTGTTGCTTGCATCGACAGGCAGGACTGTTGCTGTAAGCATCTTCGTATCACCGACTTCCATGGTGATGCTCGTTTGGTCCAACGTCACGCTCGAGACCGGAATCTGATGTATGTTTATCAGATTGTTCGCTTCCGTAGAATTGTACTTTTTGGAAGTGGAGGAACCATAGACATAGATATTGAAGTAATTGGGATTCGTCGTCCAGTAATCGGCCTGCGCCTTCGAGATGGTGATGCTGCTGGCGGCCATATACTTGGTGCTGCTTCCGTCATAGTAGTAATTGCGGGTGTGGAAGGTCTCGAGCGTGCTGTAGGGGGTAAGGTCGAAGGATGCTATACCTGTATAGAATTTTACGTAGCCGTGGTTCGGGAAATAGCCCTCGTAAAAGTACAGCCCCCATAATGATGGAAGAAGGGCCGACAAGGCTGCCCGCTTATCGTTCTCCGTCATATCTCCGAAACCGGAAATCCCCGTTCGGGGGAATGTGGTTTCACTCTCGTCGGAAAGGTAGAAATACTTCAGTGCAGGATAGCTCAGCGCATCGGTCCCGGCATAGTTGAAAATGACACTTTTACTGGCTGTAGAGGTAAGCTTAAGTGTCTCCAGGGCCTGCATGGACCCGAGATTGAGCGTGCCGCTGGTTTCATACACGATGAGTTCAGTGAGCAGATCAGCCCCTTTGATGGTGATGGCGCCCACTGTATATGCTTCAAAACTGGTCAGCGGCAGTCCGGTGCCAAAGACAAAGTCACCTTTGCAGTCGGAAATATAGACTTCTTCCAGGGGAAGATGGTCAGGAGCTGTAAAGGTAAAGCTGTCCGTAAGGTCACGAAGATCCAGTTTCTTAAGGGCTGTCAGATACCCCATGCCGGTAACGTTGGCCTCGCCAAGGCCATTTATAATCAGCGTGTCAATGCCGGAGTTGGCCGCGCCCAGAACGATGGTCCTGTCTGTTTCGTTGACCTTCAGATACTCCAGCCCGGCAAAATCGGCAATATGGGACTCCAGCCCAAGATACTCCGGGTCGTCTTCATACTGCTCCACCTCAAGATGGGTAACCGCCGGATAGGCATTCAGCGGGCAGAGGGAAGCAAGGCAGAGCTTCGTAATCGACGACGGCATGCTCACAAGGGCCGAGTTTTTTGTTTCGATGCGCAGCTCGTCAAGGTTCAGGCCGCCAAGATCCGTGCTGCCGTAAGCAACTACCTTCTTAAGGGTGGAATACCGCTTCAGGTCAAGATGGCTCCCGCACATAATGTCAACATAAGTGAGAGAAGGATGCGTACCAAGGACAACCTGTTTGATGACAGCCGTCTCAGACCTAGTCAGAGTGATGCTTTCCAGAAGCGGGAGCATGCTGAGATCTATCTTTTCTGCATTCAGCCCCTCTATAGAAACATTTTTGAGCTTTGTATTGCCAGAGAGGTCCACTCCGCGAAGCAGCATCAGTCCGTTGTCTGTGGATAGCCTGGCCTGCAGCGTTTCCAGATTGGTAAAGGCCTGTATGCCGGCAAGCGACGAAAAGAAACCGTTGAGTTCGATTCTCTTTACGTTTGCAACTTCACTTTTCTTGACAAAGACGCCGCCCGAAGAGGAGAAGTTCTCATCGTCAAAGGTTCTCATGTTCAGGTCATATACGGGGAAACCAGGATCATTCCAATTGCTGAACAGCTCATTGCCTTCTCCGTCATAGTAAAACACCATGCTGTTGTTGTTGGCAGGGAACAGCATTTCCGGTACATAGACATAATCATCGTCCAGCTTCTTTGATGGGGTGAGGGTGAATTTCTGTTTGTAGACAAGGTCTGCCTCGAAGGGAGAGGAGAACTGAACGTCCGCGGCGCAGAAAACCCCTTCCGATGTTGTCAGCAGGATGCTGGCCTTACGTTCACCATGGGTTTTCCCCATCTGGTCCGGGGTGCTGGCATTGCCCTCCGAAAAGTCCAGCTCCGGCATCCAGGTCCAGAGGACTGTGGAAGCGCCGGGAGCGAGGGTGACATCCTCGATGTTCAGTGTCGAAATGCTGCTGTGGGCGATTCCCCATTCATTGATGAATACGGGTTCACCGGTTTCCACATCAAACAGCATGGTGCCGGACACCCAGTCGTCAGGCAGGTTGGAAACGTATGAAAGGGCGTTTAGGTCCAGGGGTTCCTCGGTACTGTTTACTACCGTCAAAGCCACCTTTGCCAGTTTGTGGGCAAAGAGCATGGTTACATTGCGGACGCCGTTTTCGTCTATTTCATCCTCGTCGGAGAGTTCAATGGGCTTGGCTACCATCACGTCGGAGATTTCCAGATGGGAAGTATTGTTTCCGCCAACTTGGGTTAACCCGCCCAACTGGACGCCGAAAAGGTCACGGTACTCATCCTTCGATTCTACATAATAGGATTTCATCATGGAGGACTCGTAAGGATATAAGGCGTATATCTTGTCTCCGACAGATGGAGTCCAGGGCTCGCTTACCCAGGAGTTCTCTGTAACCTGTGTATCGAATGTCACCTCAAAAGCGCCTTCTGGGCCGGTCTCGTTGCGGTTGACGCCTACGCACTGATAGCTCTCCGAGTATTCTCCGGTAGTGACGAACACCTTGATTTTGTCGCCTTTTTCCCAGTCAAAACGGGTTCCATCTTCGGTGAGTTCTCCATGGATTACCTTGCTCTGGGGAGCGGCAGGGGTGTGGATCACCAATCCCGAGCTGGGGATTCCGTCCTGAGATGACTCGATATCAGGGGTGGATATTTCTTCTTTTTGACAGGCGGCAAGGGCCAGGGTAACAGATATCCACGCTGCAAACTTGTATTTCATTTTCATAATGCTCATCTTTTTAAAACTCATCTTCTTCGCCACCATTGGCGAATCCCATTGAAGGGTCCACACGGTAATTGGGTTCGCCCGATATATTCGATATACAAATCAGGCCTTCCGTCAGAACAGTAAAAACAGTCACGGACGGGCTCTCGTAGGGAAATCTTTCTGGTTGAGTCAGCTTCATATCATATAAGAATTTAACAAAAGGCATCTTGGTATCGGCCCGTGCGGGTGTAGAGTCTGACCAGACGGTCATCCAGAGCCGATGCAGAGAGATAATCCGTCTCCTCAAGGGCAGCAATGAGTTTCATTGGTAGGGACAAATGTACCTGAATTCTTGAATTTACATGCGTGAGAGGCAGTAAAAGTCGGCTGACAAACTGCAAATTACTGAAAAATAATGAATCAAAATGGGAAGGTCGTACACGGCAATGGGAGAAGAAGCGACATGCACCGGAAGTGATAATTGGAGAAATAGATGTATCTTTAAATTGAGGAAGTTTACGACATATTCAATCTCCGGGAACCTTAGCTGAAGTTCAAATTTAGCGAACAGTTCATCTGAGATTCTGATATCAGATTGTGGCTTTCCAGGTTCTTCAGACGGACTGCCAGCATCCTTTCCGATATGTCCGTCATCGCCGAAGCCAGTTCTCCGAAACGCATATTCCCTCTGACATGAAGGTTGGAAGGGCATAAAAGTATATATAATCTTAGCGGGCACACATTTTGCAATCATAATGCCATCAATTGATATCATTTAGAATCTTTTTCGTATATTTGCTTCGAACTAAATTTTTGTACTATGCCACAAGTTGCAATGACCGTCCGCATGGACTCTGATCTTAAGAAGTCTTTTGACTCTCTTTGCTCGCAGTTTGGTCTCAGCGCCAATGCTGCAATGAATGTGTTTGCCAGAGCTGTCGTGCAGCGTGGTAAGATTCCTTTCGAAGTTGTATCTGACAAGGTGGCTGCTGCCGAGAGCGCTCAATTTGCTATCGACAAATATTTAGCTGACAATAAGATGGGTGTCTCAGATATCGAGAAAATGCTAAGTGAACACATGAGAACTCCTTACTCTCACGCTCAGGAATAGTATGAGAACCATTGTTCTTGACACCAACCATCTACATATTGTTCCTCAATACAGTTGTCATAGAAATGCTTTATATCGATGGTGACCCGACGAAAATGGATTTTGATAGAGTCAGAAGCAAGTATTCCATCCTCACTACCATGGCGAAACTCGGTTGCGACATGACCCTATATTCTGAAACTGAAACAACTCCGTTTAAGGTTAATTAAGTCGCTGACATTTATAGTCTTATTCGGCAAATTCACGAAAATCACTTTATTACCGAGGTGGAGAATTTGTTAATTCAGCATATAATCCTTAATTTTGCCTAAACCCTAAAGCAAATAACATATGAAGTTTTTAAAGACATTGAGTATAATTGTATGCGCGCTATCTTTTATCTCTTGTGATAAGATATCAGAAACTTTAAAGGGTACGGAATGGGAATCCTCATCATATTCAACCTATTTAAAGACAATTAAGTTTACATCTGAAACAGGATTCCTTTGGACAAGTTTTAATGAAACTAACGGTAGTGGTGTATATGAATATGAAAATCCCAATGTCTATATTGAATGGAGAGAAGATGGTAATTATTATTCAGCAGAGGGATTTATAGACGGAAAGACTTTTACAATATACGATAATAATAACAATCAGCACTCGTTTAAAAGAGTAAAATAAAGTATTCAAAGATCAAGTGTATTCAGAAAAATCAATTTGAATACGCTTTTTTTATTGCTTGTATGCATCCTTTGCTCCGAGCATGAGATGCGTCGCCACTATGGCCGCATCCTCTATGCCCGACTCACGCTTTCCGTCAGGGTAGGTATAGACATTGTTTCTGTCGAAAGCCACGACGAGTACCGTAGGTGCTCCATGCCGGCAAGGCGTGCAGGCGTCAATCTTTGCCAGAGCCTCCGGAGACTGACAGACTAGATGTGCTGTTCCTGAAGGTTTTTTGCGGTAGGGGCCATACGCCCGGATTCCAATATTTCAGACAACGTCTCCGGGCTTATCTGCCGTCCGCTGTCGTAGGCCTTACATGAATAACGGGCCCTGATCAATTCCTTGAATTCCAATATCTTCTATCGTTATAATCCTTTCATCTGACCTTTATCCATTATATATTGCTATATCTTGTTTGTTATTGTATCTTAGTTTACATACCTATAAGAGTGATATTCAATAACTTATAAGCGAATGTTCTAATAAGGGATTTTTTCATGCTTATTATGCATCACTCTCCGAAAGAAGGATCTGATTGGTCTTCTCTTCAAAAAGATACTTTGACACCCAGTACGCGTATAAGGCAGACGGAATGAAGAGGAATGTGTTGCCATCAATGGTTGAACTTCCGAGTTTTGACTTTGTGGTTACAATGATTTTTCGTATGCCATCGTTTACTTCAAGGAACTTCCTCTCATGCAAATCACCGCGCATGACACGCAAATATATGCTCCTGATAATCAAATAATTAGCATTTTTGTCCTTGCTCGGTGGCACCAATTTGATTTCACCGAGCAAGTTTCATTTTTCTATACACTTGATAATCAACAATTTACAATTTTCCTAAATGCGCGGTGATTTGCAGGAGAGGTGTCGGGCAATGTGTATTGTAGAGAATTGGCGATGATTACATTTTCGTTAATTCAGTTTTCACCGGCAATCTCGTAAAAATGATCTTTTGCCCAATAGAACAGGGCCTCTATGTGAGGCATCGCGCTTTTTCCGAGCGGAGACAATGAGTATTCCACTCTTGGCGGAACTTCCCTGTATGCGCGCCTGACAATCAGATTGTGGCTTTCCAGGTTCTTCAGACGGACTGCCAGCATCCTTTCCGATATGTCCGTCATCGCCGATGCCAGTTCTCCGAAACGCATATTCCCTCTGACATGAAGGTTGCAGAGGACCAGCAGCGACCATTTGTCTGAAAACAGGCTCAGGACGTGTCTGATGGGACATTTCGAGTATTTATCCCCGTTCATCATCAGAGGAAGAGCTCGTTGGGTTTTCTTTCGGCGCAAGCTTTCTTCAAGGCCGTCTTGACAAGAAAATTCATCACCGAGCCGATTGAGCGAGCTCCTTCAGGGCAAAGCGAAACGCATCTCATACAGGAAATGCACAGGGACTTGTCCACGCTTCGAAGATTGCCGGCAGGGATTGCCCCGACCGGACAGGCCTTTGCGCAAACCCCGCAGCCCGTACATTTTCTGTCAGCCTTCGGATTCGGTCCGGCTCCGACTTTCTTGTATGGCCTATTGCCGGGAAGTTTCAGTTCCGCCGTACCGGAATCCTTCTGAAGTGCCTCCCTGATGCTCCGCCCAAACGATTCCAATTCTTCAATATCAGCCTTGTCCGGACGGCCGGCGCCATATTCCCTGACTATACTGTGCTCGACAGACGCGCTGACGGCTGCCACGACACGGAATCCGCAGGACTCGGACAGATCCTGAAGCTCGACCAGGGCATCGTCATAGGCCCTGTTGCCGTAAACGACGACAATCGCGCATTTAGCGCCGTTCGCCTCAAGCTCTTTCAGACGCTGTGCGGCCAGTGCCGGTATCCTGCCGCCGAAGACAGGGAACGCTATCAAGGCAAAATCACCTTCTTCACACCGTGTGTTTCCAATGCACCCTTTCGGAGTGCAGAGGTCGATTACTGACACTTCCTCTCCGAAACCTTTACAGATTGCATCCGCAACCTTTCTTGTCCCGCCTGTGGGACTGAATAGTATTTCTTTCATAGATATTTAATTTCTATCGACGATTTCTCCGAAATCCTGGCAGGCAAGCTCCTGCGTAGTGACACTGATCCGGCATACTTCCTGGCCTTCGCTGTTGCTTATGGATGAAAGCGCGGAATTATCCTGTTCCTCCTTTTCTATACGGCAGAGAAGGTCCTCATTTATATAACTCTGTCTCAAGAATTTGATTACAGCTTTCTGGATGACCATAGTCCTGGCCCGTTCATAAGGAATGCAGGAAAGTGCAATTTTCAGATAGCTGACGTTGTGTACGTGTCCGTTGAAGTCAATGTCAGAGATGTTGGTAATGTAGTGAAAATTGATATCAGAGCGGTCCAGGGCTTTAACGATGTTTCGTGGATGTCTTGTCACCGATTCACCCGATATCGTGCAATGGGCGTCTATCATTTCCGGCCGCCCGGTAACCATGCTGATGATGCACCATATACTTGTACCTTTGATTACGGTTTCTCCCTCTCTGTTGGAAATGCGGTAATCAATGTGCAATTTCGCCGAAGAGATTTCGCTCGGGCTCACCGTAACCTCAATTTTCTCCCTCCATAGGGGCAGGGCTCCAGCCATCTCCATGGTATATTCCGACAGAACCCAGGTGAATCCTTCCTTCTGAAGGTCAAAGGCCGCAATGTGGCGCGTGGTCAGATATGCCGCGATTGTGTCCTGGGACATGTTCAGGATAGCTTGCGGGGTCATTCTGTATTCGGAATCCATATCGTTGCAGGTAATCCTGTAGTCCTGCGTGTATTCTTCGCCTATCGTAATTGTTTTCATAGGCGCAAAGATAGGACTTTTTGATAAGCAAGACGTTCGCTGCCGTTCCAGCAACGGATGATCCCGCAATAGCGGAAACCTTCGCGGAGTATGGCATTCCGCATTACATGGTTGTCCCTATGGGTATCGATGCGTATCGAGTCATATTTCCCGAGGGCGAACTCCATTACAAGATGGAAGATGCCTTTACGGCTGCCATCGCTGGCTATTCGGTGAATGGTGGCATACGGGCCTGAATCCAGCCATTCGCCATCATAGATGACACTGTAAGTCGGGTCATCGCCGGCTCTGAGTACGAAAGTGGCGATGACGTCTTTCCCGGCCTGCACGACAAAGCTGTCGGAACTGGCGATATCCCTAAGGAGAAGGTCTCTGCCCGGATAATCGTCGGCCCATTGCCCGGGATTGCCGGTGGATGCCATGAAACTGCGGGCTTTGGCGAATATTTCCATCAGCCGCGGGATGTCAGAAGGCTTCGATCTGCGTATGGTGACGCTCTCCCGCCTGAGAGACTCGATGGTCTCCACTGAAAGCTTTTCGCAGGCATAGCGTCGCATAGTGGCGGGAATCCCGTTCCACCTCTGCCTCAGGTAGCCTACCAGTCTGGCCTCATCGCGCTTTCCGGCCTCACGAAGCATCCAACCCGCTGCCTTCTGGAGCAGGTCGTGCATCCTCCCCTTCCCTGCCAGCAGAATGTCGGAAATCTCAAAGCAATCATCGAGCTCTCCCCTACGGATGAATGCAAGGGTGCTAACCATACCTATGCGCTGTTCCCAGATGCTTTTTCCCTTCCTTGCCAGGTCATACAGCAGAGAACGGTCCTTGTCCACAAGCCAGGCCCCCAGAAGTTCATAGCAGCTCAGGTCCACCAGGTCCCAGTTGTTGATATGCTCAGTGTGAGATAGATAAAAGTCAATGCATTCCTTCTGGCGGGAGACATCCTTTCTTGAAGATTTGAATATGCGGACAAGGCACAGCAAGGCTGCGAGCCGGATTTCGTGATATTCGGAGGATATACATTCCCCGAGCTCTCCGAAAGAGACATCTTTCCAGCACTCTTTCACTATTGCCCTGGTAACCGGAACCTTGATACCGAGGAATATGTCCCCCTCTCCATATTGCCCTTTCCCGGTCTTGAAAAAACGTGACAGGCCCTCCACCAGGGAAGGGTCGGCCGCCTGCATCATTCGTATCTTCAGAATATTCATATATACTTAAGTTTCCGACATGGTCAGACACGAAAATAGCATTTATTCCCGAATTCCGTATATTTGCTTCAGTTTGATTCAGAACATATAGATGGGAAGCAGAAAAGACGGAAAATTTGCGCGCGCAACGCTGCTGTGCGGGGAAGACGTAATGGAGAACGTCTCGAAGGTGAAGATAATACTCTTCGGGGTGGGAGGAGTTGGCGGATGGTGCGCGGAGGCCCTAATCCGTTCAGGGGTCAGGCATCTGACCATAGTGGATGCCGACTGCGTCGCTGAAAGCAATATAAACCGCCAGATAATGGCGACCACGCTGACAGTGGGCCGTCCGAAGGTGGAAGTGCTCAGACAGAGACTGCTGGAAATAAATCCCGAGGCGGAAATCACGGCCCTTCAGAAGCTTTATTGCGAGGAAAACGCAGATGAGTTCAGACTTGACGACTATGACTATGTGATCGACGCCATAGACAGTCTGAAGGACAAGATCTCCCTGATACTCAGGGCCAGCGAGCGCAAAGGACGGCTCTTCAGCTCGATGGGGGCTGCCCTCAAGATGGACCCCACCAGGGTAAAGACAGGGGAATTCTGGGAGGTGCAGGGCTGCCCTCTGGCCGCAACCATACGAAGGAAAATGAGGCGCACGAAGCGCTTCCCGGCCAACCGCTTCACCTGCGTATATGACGACGAGCTGCTTCCCAACAGGGGCGGCGGCGAAAAGGATGAGGGCGACGGGATTCAGGACGGGCCGGTAAGGAAAGCCTGCATCAACGGCTCGGCAGTGTCCGTGACCGCCATATTCGGAATGACGCTCAGCGGCCTAATTATCAACGACATATATAAAAAGACGCTGATGCGGAAATGAGACTGCGATAATATCACTAAAACGGAAAACGAATGAAAAGGATACTTTTAAGCTTGATTCTGGGGCTGTTCTGTCTGAGCATATCGGCAGAAGGGATATGGGACGAGGCGCGCCAGTTCAAATTCAGACATCAGAAACTCGAAAGGGAGTACTGGCTTTATATGCCTGAAAATCTGCCCGAGGGAGCACCGCTGGTCTTCCTGCTGCACGGATACTCGGGCAAGGCCAAGGGCTATTTCCCTGCGCTGCTGGAGGAGGGCCGCCGGAGCGGCTTCGCCGTATGCATTCCGAACGGATGGCCAGACGCGAGAGGCAAGAACTGCTGGAACGTGGGATATCCCTTTCAGGAGGGGCTGAAAACCGACGACGTGGACTTCCTCTGCCGTCTGGCCCGCCATCTGCAGAAAGAATACGGTTTCGACAGGAGGGCGACCTTCGTGACGGGAATGTCGAACGGAGGCGAGATGTGCTACATACTCGCTGCACGCAAAAGCGATGTGTTCAGGGCCGTGGCTCCGATATCGGGCTTGCAGATGGTCTGGGCAATGAGGGAATACCGTCCCCAGCGCCCTGTACCGCTGATGGAGCTTCACGGCACCCTGGACAAGACCTCCCGCTGGGAGGGCGACCCTGACAACCGTGACGGCTGGGGAGAATACACTTCGGTGCCGGTGGCCGTGGGGAACTGGGTAGCCGCAAACGGATGCACCTGGTGCGAGCACAGCGAGCTTCCGCTCAAGACCCCGGAGTCCAACAGAGTCATACTGCACCGCTATCTGGGAGGCGAAGCCGAGGTTCGTCTGTATGAGGTGATCGGAGGCAAACATTCAAAACACGAGCAGGATATGGACACCGCGGCAGAGATTTGGCAATTTTTCAGGCAATATCTGCCATAGCATATTGATGATTCTAAAACTTTTATCCATTTTTGCTGCGATTTTTTGAACAGGGTTTCAGCCCATTTGAAAATGGATAAAAGACAGAAATCGTTACTTGTGGCCGCCCTGACAGTGACGGCTGCTCTTCTGGTTGGATTGCTGGCCTTCCTGTCGGCCGGCAAGCGGATTTTTGACAGGGAAGGCACCTCGGCGAAAGATTTCTTCAAGGAGGAAGCGGTGGAGTTTCCCGAAGACAGGATATGCGGGAATTACGACCTGCGTTTCGACTATGCGGATTCCGTCGCGCGCTTCGTGGGAGTAATAGACAGGGATATGAGCGGAAATTACGTGCTCACCATTCTGAGCGACATGGAACCGCGCGTCCTTATGCTCGACATTGATGCCGGAGGGCATATAAACTGCGAGAAACTTGGCAGCGGCACGATGAGTTACCGTGAGTCCATAGACAAGACAATAATCAGATTCAAGGGAGAGGGATATATATGCACGCTTACAAAATAGCTGCGATTGCGGCAGCATCGTTGATGGCCGCAGCCTGCGACTTCACGGGCAGCGACAGGCAGATAGAGGACCTGAAAAAGGAACT
>SAMEA3663038__coassemble_659_pt1 | contig 10819 bp, 9 predicted proteins | sample SAMEA3663038__metabat2_low_PE_020 | metagenome-assembled genome bin SAMEA3663038 (sample SAMEA3663038) | pig gut metagenome | biome: pig gut; feature: pig-associated habitat; material: faeces | place: France | collected 2012
CTCCGCATCCGGGCAGTTCCTGTATATGCCCTTCATCAGATTGCTGCCGTGAAGGTCGCCGGAGGCCTCTCCGGCTATGATGTAGAATTTCATCCGTGGAACTTGCTAAAGATTTTGGAATTCCCTGTCGATTCCCAGAGCCCTCATCCTTTCGAGCTCACGGTAGGCGGTGTTGTCCACGAGATGGGGAACTATGGTGATATAGCCCTGCAGCATAAGGTGATGGTCTGGCATCTCGGTGTTCCAGCTGCCGTCCTCTATCTCTCCGGACATGTGGTAGCTGCCGTCTTCGTCCTGAACGAACTCTTTGATCCAGCGGCATATACCCATAGAGCACGCCCTCACTCCCCTGATTTCGTCGGCCGGGATGCGAGGGAAATTCACATTGTAGAAAATGCCGCTGTCAGGGGTCTGGAGAGACATCAGCTTACGGAATATATCCGGAAAAAAGCGCTCCACGGCAGAGAAGTCCGCATCCGGCCTTTCGTCGAAAAGTGAAACGCCTATGCCCGGAACGCCGTTCACCACGGCTTCCTGAGCCGCACCGAGGGTCCCGGAATAGCATGAGGCCACGGCCACGTTGCCGCCGTGGTTGATACCGGAAACGAGCACGTCCGGCTTCGAGTCTGCGAAAACGCTGTTGAGCGCGAACTTCACGCAGGAGGCGGGGGTGCCGTTCAGATGTCCCCAGCCATCGCCCAGATCCGTATAGACCAGGCCCTTGCGTCCCAGATCGACAGCCATTGACTTGCCGCTCTGGTGTTCGCTTGGGGCGAGTACCGTCACATCGCCGAATTGCTTCATTATTTCAGCCAGTATGTGTATTCCCCTGGCCTGGAAGCCGTCATCATTGGTAATCAGTATTCTCATATCGCAAAAATAAGAAATTTGAAGATTACTAAGTTATTTTCCACCTGATGATGATTAAGTTTTGACATTTTTTTGTATTTTTGCGGCGCTCATAGAGAGTTGAACAAAGTTTTACTTAACTATAATTTTTTACAAAGATGATTAAACTTGGTATCAACGGATTCGGCCGCATCGGCCGTATGGTATTCCGTGCAGCTGTCGAGAATTTCTCACAGGACATTCAGGTTGTAGGTATCAACGACCTCCTCGACCCAGACTATCTCGCTTACATGCTCCGTTACGATTCAGTACACGGCCAGTTCAACCACGACATCCAGGTTGAAGGCAACTACATGATCGTTGACGGCAACAAGATCCAGGTCTTCGCTGAGAAGGATCCTTCAAACATCACCTGGGGTGCCCTCGGAGTTGACGTTGTAGTTGAGTCTACCGGTTTCTTCCTCACCGAGGAGCTTGCTTCCGCCCACATCAAGGCCGGTGCCAAGAAGGTGATCATGTCCGCTCCTTCAAAGGACGCTACCCCTATGTTCGTCTATGGTGTAAACCACAAGACCTACGCAGGCCAGACCATCATCTCCAACGCATCCTGCACCACCAACTGCCTTGCTCCTATCTCCAAGGTCCTCAATGACAAGTTCGGCATCGTACGTGGCCTCATGACCACCGTTCACGCTGCAACCGCTACCCAGAAGACCGTTGACGGTCCTTCCAAGAAGGATTGGCGCGGTGGCCGTGGCATCCTCGAGAACATCATCCCTTCATCTACCGGCGCTGCAAAGGCTGTAGGTAAGGTTCTCCCTGAGCTCAACGGCAAGCTCACCGGTATGTCCCTCCGCGTTCCTACCTCTGACGTTTCCTTCGTTGACCTCACCTGCGAGCTCGCAAAGCCAGCTACCTACGCTGAGATCTGCGCTGCTATGAAGGAGGCTTCCGAGGGCGAGCTCAAGGGTATCCTCGGATACACCGACGAGGCTCTCGTATCCACCGACTTCCGCAATGACGCCCGCACTTCCATCTTCGACGAGAAGGCAGGTATCCAGCTCGACCCAACCTTCGTTAAGGTTTGCGCATGGTACGACAACGAGTGGGGTTACTCAAACAAGGTTTGCGAAATGGCTCGCGTCATCAGCAAATAATTATCCCGACTGACACAATAAAAGGAGCCGGCCCCGTGGCCGACTCCTTTTATTTTAGTAATAGCAAAAAATTGACCTGCATCAGCTCTGATGCAGGTCAATTCATTTATCAGAACGATTACTTGGTAGCGCCGAGGGTTACGGAACGGCCGAACTCAGGATGCTCAGGGAAATCGGCAATCACGGAATCCCCAATTACGATATTCTCGTCCTTGACACCGAGTTCACGCAGATGTGCGGCAACATACTCTACACGGGCTTTGCAGAGGGTCTCGTTGATCTCTCTTGTACCGGTAGCTGCGTCGGCTGAGCCGATAAGGGTGTACTTGGCATCTGCTGCCTGATTCTTTACATACTCATCAATGCGGCGGAGTTCAGTGCTGCTGAGGCTTGAGGCGCCGAGTTCGAAGTAAAGTACGACAGGACGGTCGATGAACTGTGAAACAGCTGGGAGATTCTTGAGTGCGTCAAGTTCATCCTGAAGCTGCTTGTTCCTGGAGTCGAGAGCATTGTTGGACTTGGCAAGCTCGGCCTTCTCTGCTGCAAGAGCGGCATTGGCGTTCTTGAGGGCATCATTGGCGGCACGGAGTGCTTCGAGTGCACTGTTGTCAGGAGCGGCGCAGCTTGCGGAAGAAGATCTCTTCCAAGTGTTCTTGGCAATGTTCCAGGTCAGGCCTACGGCAGCTGAGAAAAGACCGGACTCACCGTCGCAGCCGAACTGCTCACCCCTGAGGTGGGAGTAACGGAGGTCGAGATTGATGGCCAGGTGGTCATTGATACGGAAATTGTTGAGGAGACCTGCACCGAGTTCAAACTCACGTCCGAAAGTCTTGCTGGCGATGACACCTGCCTGAGCGTAAGGAATGATGTTGTAAACCCTGGTCTGCTTGTAGCCACCGATTGCATTGGAAAGGTTCCACATAAGGTCGCCGTGGAAGAGGTGGTTACCGCTCTTCTGGCCTGCTGCCTTGTAAGCCCAGCCCTCATATCCGAAGCGGGCACCCACGCTTGGAGTGAACCACTTTCCGAAGTTGACGTCGAGGGTAGGGGTAAGACCGCCGTCAAAGCTGGAGTTGGCACGGACACCGTCAAGCACGAGGTCTATACCGCCACCGACGCTGACGAACCAGTTGCTGCCGAATGAATTGGTCTCGTAAGGACCGCGTACGATTTTTCCGTTTGCATCGCGATTGCCGTCTTCCTGGGCAAAAGCACCTGCGCAAACAAGCAGTGCTGCCGCAGCAGCAGATAGAAATTTGAAACTGTACATAATTATTTATATTTATATAGTATATCCTGAAATTTACGACCTCTCGCCGAAAATCGCGCTGCCTATGCGGACCATATTCGATCCGGCCTGCAATGCAAGAGGCCAGTCGCCGGACATGCCGATCGACAGGATGTCAAAAGCTTCCAGTTCGGGAAAAAGATCGCAGACGTAATCCTTGAAATCGGCTATGCGCCTGAAATCGGATAGGACTATCTCCTCGTCATCGACGTTGGACGCCATACCCATAAGACCGCGGAAACGTATGTTTGCATATTTCCCGGCATTGAAAAGCAATTCGAGAGCCTCCTCCTCGAAGAAACCCTGCTTGCTGTCCTCGCCGGCGATATGCATTTCGAGAAGTATGTCAGTTGTCTTCCCTGCCGCCTTGCCCCAGCGGTCTATTTCCTGAAGGAGTTTCACGCTGTCCACTGACTGCACGAGACTGACATACGGAAGGACCAGTTTGAGCTTGTTGGTCTGGAGGTGGCCTATGAACTGCCACTCTATCTCCGGGCACTTGCCTTCCAGCTCCCCTATCTTCCTGAACAGCTCCTGAGGCCTGCTTTCCGCGAAACATCGCTGCCCGGCGGCATAGGCCTCTTCGATGGCTGAAGAGGGATGAAACTTTGAGACTGCCACCAGTTTCACTCCTGATGGCAGTCTCTGTCTTAAATGTTCTATGTTTTCCTTAATATCCAAGGACTTTGTCATTTATTTCCTGTTTTTCATCTGTTGGGCCTGCATACGCTGTGCCTCCTCGAGTCTGAGCTGGAACTTCGATTTCTTCACCGGAGCAGCCTGTTTTGCACGGGCCTTGGCGAGAATCTTCTCCTCGTCCACGAAGAACTTCTTAATAATCCAGGTCTGGAGCATAGTGAAGATATTGGAAAGCAGATAGTAGTAGCTGAGCGCCGATGAAAGTCCGTTACAGATGAAGAACATCATCACAGGCATCATCCATACAGTCATGAACTTCATCGGAGCCATATTCGGATCGTCAGACATCGACTTGCTGTTCATCTTCGAATAGAAGAACATTGTCACGGCCATGAGCAGCGCAAAGAGGGAGAGATGCCAGGAACCTATATTCAATATGGAATCGTATGAACTGAGGTCCTCCGCCCAGAGGAAAGGCTGCTGGCGAAGCTCTATGGACGCAGGGAAGAAGCGGAACATTGCATAGAGCACAGGCAGCTGGAGGAGCATAGGCAGACAGCCGCCCATAGGGCTTATGCCGACCTTCCTGTAGAGCTCCATCTGAGCCTGCTGCTTCTTCATCGCATCTTCCGGCTTAGGATACTTCTCATTGAGCTTGTCGATCTCCGGCTTGAGCACTGCCGTCATTGCGGAAGAACGGTAGGACTTTATCGTGAGAGGCGAGATGACGAGCTTTATCAAAATGGTCATCAGCAATATGATAAGACCATAGCTGTCTATCCATCTGTGGAGGAAGTGGAAGATAGGTATGATGACGCCGCGGCTGATAAGGCCGACCACGTTGCCACCCAGAGGGATCACTTTCTCATATTTCTGTCCGAGTTTCTTGAGGCCGCGGAAATCGTTGGGACCGAAGTAGAACTCGTAAGGGACGTGTATATTGTCGCCGTGTTCTATCTCGGATACCATCTTGGCACTGCAGGTCATCAGATTGCCCTTGGAGAGATAGTCGCTCTCGTCTGCAAACTTGACTGCCACCTCTCCGGAGAGGAAGTCGTTCGGGCTGTTGATGATGGAAGAGAAGAACTGCTGCTTGAAGTCCACCCAGCGGACTTTCGAAGGGATATTCTTGGAAGAATAGTTGTTGCGCCTTGCGGTCAGAGTCTCCGGTTTCTTCTCGCCGTCGAAATAGTAGGAGAGATTAGAGTACTGCTTCTCGTTCTTGTAACCCTTCTCGAGACGCGGTACTATCATTGCCCAGTCGAGATCGACGCTGGACACTTTCGAAGGGATCACATCCTTCAGTCCGACGAAGGACAGGTCGTCCTTCAGGAGATATGAATCCTCTGAGAGGGTGTATTTCTGCTCGATATAGCCACCATTGTCGAAGTAGAGTCTCATCGCGACGCTGCTGTCCGTCTGCTCGGCGAGCTCGAAGGTCAGGTCTGCAGTATTGATCATCTCTCCGGCATACACGGCTATGCCCAAGTAGCTCTTGCCCTCACGAATGAGCATAAGGCCTGCGGAATCCTTGCGTGCCGTGGTATCCTTGCGGGAACGGTAGGTGGTGTAGCCCTTCACGCGTACGGAATAAGGCTGGGCACCCTTGGTGTTGAACACCACTTCCAGCTTTTCGTTTTCGATCTTGCACAGGGACGCGGCCTTTGCCCTCGCCATGTTGAGGGAAGAATCCTTGTATATTTTCTCTACTGCCGGCTCTTCCGTCTGTTCTGCGGCCTTTTCTTCGGCCTTTTCGGCAAGCGGCTGAGTCTCGGCGGCCTTTTCCGCAACCGGCTGTGCCTCAACGGCATCCGCAGTCGCGTCTATGCTGTCCTTCACCGCTTCCGGGTGCTCGGCGACATATTCTACAGCGGCCTTTAACTGTTTCTTCTGACGTACCTTGGTCTGCACCATAGGGAATATGCTAGCTCCCGCGAGAAGCAGACCTATGAGTACGAGTCCGATAATTTCACTTTTCCTCATATCCTATTCCATCGAACGTATTTCTGCTTCAAGGCTGCGGAGCTCCTCCTTGGCCTTGGCTATTCTCTCCTCCATCTGACGGATAAGAGGTTCGGCATTCTTGCTCCTTGCGAAGAAGCCGAGATTGTTCTCATACGTTACTATATCCTGTTCCAACTGGTTATACTTCTTGACGAGACGCTCCTTTTCAGTCATAGGAGTCCTCTCAGGCCTCTGACGGCGGGATGCCCCGCGACCGGCATTGAACTTGGCCATTGCCTCGCGGTAGGCCTGCGCAATCCTGTCCTTCTCCTTGAAAGGAACGAAGCCTATGGCCTGCCAGCTCTCGGAGAATTTTGAGCCAGCCTCCGCATCCGCCTCTGCGTCACCGCTGAGTTCATACGCGTTGATTTCCGCAATGAGGCGCTGCTTTGCCTTGAGGTTGCCGTAGTAGTCGTTGGCGTCCTTAGGCTGTTTGTCCCTGGCCTCGAAGAAACTGTCGCAGGCGGCGCGGAACCTCTTCCAGAGCGCATCCGACTTCTGGCGCGGAACCGCACCTATTTCCTTCCACTGCTTCTGCAGGTCTATGAGCGTATCGGCAGTAGCCTTCCAGTCCGTACTGTCCTTGAGGGCCTCGGCCTGTTCGCATATAGCCAGTTTGCGCGCGAGATTCTCGTTGATGCTCTCCTTGAAGCCTGCATAGAATTCCTTCTTCCTGGCGAAGAAGGCGTCACAAGCGGCGCGGAATCGGTCATATATCTTCTGATTGTCCTTCTTCGAGGCGAAGCCTATGCCCCTCCATTCCTTCTGTATTTCCTCAAGGGTCTTGGTGGCGGCGTTCCATTCGTTGGCATTCGCCATTTCGGATGCGGCTATGGCCTCGGCCTTCTCGCAAAGGGCGGTCTTGGCCACAAGGTTGGCCTCCTGCTGTTCCTTAAGTCCCTCGAAGTGAGCCTGATAGTTGCGGTTTATCACGGCGGTTGCCGCCTTGAAACGCTCCCAGATGCTCTCACGGTACTGCTTCTCCACAGGACCGTAATCCTTCCACTGCTCGTGGAGTTTCTGCAGCTCACGGAAGGCCTCTACCACGTCGCTGCGCTGTGCAAGCGCCTCGGCCTCCTCGCAAAATGCGGTCTTGGCCTCGAGGTTCTTCTTGAAATCGAGGTCACGGAGTTCGCGGTTGATGTTCACCATATCATAGAACTGCTCCACATAGAGCTGGTAGGTCTCGTTGAGATTCCTGAAGTTCTGCACCGGTACGGGTCCTACGGCTTTCCACCGGTCCTGGATAGACCTGAACTCAGGGAAGGTAACCTTCACGTCCTCCTGCTTTTCGAGCAGCTGCTTGAGGTCTTCTATCACGGCCTGCTTGAGGGCGAGATTCCTCTCCCGCTCAGCCTCCTGAGCCTTGTTGTATTCTGCCTTTTCCTTCTTGAAGGCGTTATAATAGGCCTTGAAGGCCTCTTCTATTCCGGTAAACGGATTCTCCTCAGCGGATTCCGGGTCTATGCCGGCCTCTGACTTGGCCTTGATGAGCTTCTTGTAGAAAGCGGACTTGATGGCGTCCGCCTCTTTCGCGCGCTGCATTCTGTCTTCGCTCTTGGCCAGCTGCTCGAAAGCTGCGACCAGCTCCGGGATACCCATTTCCTGATAATTCACTGCTGCAGCCTCGACGACTGGCGCCATCTCTGCAGGCTCTGGTACATCTGAAGGCACGTTTGCTTCCACGTTAACTTCAGGGATGATCTCTTCACTCATTTTGGAGTCAATTTGTTGGTTTAACTCGCAAATATACCTATTTTTTGCATACACTTTCAGTTTTACGCAGACAAATTGCTATTTTTGCAGGCGGAGAACCAAAATCGGAAGCGTAAATGAGAATAGACATAATTACCGTAGTGCCTGAGTTGTTGGAAAGCCCGCTGAGCCATTCCATCGTGGGAAGGGCGAGGAAGAAGGGAATAGTAGAAATAGAGGTCCACAACCTGCGCAAATACGGCAAGGGTCCGCGCCTCCAGGTGGACGACTACAGTTACGGCGGGGATGCCGGAATGGTCCTTATGGTCGAGCCGGTTTACCGTATGATCGAAGAGCTGAAGGCGGAGCGCGACTACGACGAAGTGATATACCTCTCCCCTGACGGAGAGATCCTTACTCAGGGCATAGCCAACGAGCTCTCGCTCAAGGGGAATCTGATTCTGCTCTGCGGCCACTACAAGGGCATAGACAACCGTATACGCGAACATCTGGTCACCAGGGAGATATCCGTGGGAGACTATGTTCTCAGCGGCGGAGAGATTCCGGCAGCCATACTGGCCGATGCCATTGTGCGCCTGATTCCCGGCGCTCTGACCGACGAGACTTCCGCACTGAGCGACTGTTTTCAGGACGGACTCCTTTCCAGTGAGATATACACCCGCCCTGCCGAATTCAACGGATGGAAAGTGCCGGAGGTGCTCCTCAGCGGAAACCCAAGACTCATACGCGAATGGCAGGACGAAAATGCCCTCGCACGCACGCGTGAACGCCGTCCCGGCCTGCTTGATGAAAAATTTTGATTTTCAGAAACAATCATTAACTTTGCGGCATACTACCGCATAATTAAGAGCCATCATGGCATAACACGACAACTATTTAACCGAGAGAAAACCCGCAGAGACTGCGGGTTTCTCTTTTTTCTGAAACGGAGAAAAGCTACTCGAGACAACTGAGCACCCGGATCTGCTCGGGGAGAACCTCAAGACGGACAGGCACGGGGCCAATGGTCTCGCCGTCGATTTCAATGAGTTCGGGATTCTGTTCCTGAACTGCCGGCAGCACGACTATGCTGCTGCACTTGGCGAAGAGCAGTTCCTTGACAGAAGAAAGTCTGCCGGTAAAGAGATGACGCAGTTTCGAAAGGAGAAGGGGTATGGGAAGGCGCGGCACAACCATCATATCCAGTTTCAAATCGTCCACGACTGCATCAGGCACCTGGCGCATGCCTCCGCCGGAATACTGCCCGGTGCCGAAGGCAATGGAGAAGCAGTCCCCGCTGAAGAAAAGCTTTCCGTCGGCCCATATCTCGATAGGGAAAGAATAGAAATTGGCGATAACCTTCAGAAGGGCCTTCAGATAGAGCGAAGAGCCGGTCTTGCCGAGCCGCTTCTGCTCATTGACAATGGCGCAGATGCGGGAATCGAAGCCCACTCCGGCCACGTTCAGCATATAGTCGGTGCGCAGGGCGGGAGCCACGGCGGCCTCCTGCGAATCGCGGGTTTCGACACGGCTGACCCTGACGACATCCTGGAGATGGAAAGACGAAGATTTCATCAGATCCGCCACACGGTCTATGTCACGGGGAACCTTGTGAGTCTTGATCCAGTCGTTGCCCGAACCGATGGGAATGACGGCTATGGCAATGTCGTGGAGATGCACGCTGCCAGCAGGACGGGACTCATACCAGTGCATCAGACCGCAGAAGAGTTCGTGTACCGTGCCGTCACCGCCGACAGCAGCCAGATTGCGGTAGCCCTCATTGAGGGCGGCAGCTGCGAGTTCCTCCGCATGTCCGGGTCCGCAGGTCTCGACAGAGACATAGTCCAGGCCCTTCTCCCGGAAACATTTTTCAGCCTTTTTCCATTTGCTTATGGTCTTGCCGGAGCCGGCGTGTGGATTCACGATGATATACCACTTCTTGGAACAGTTCTCTGACATCAGTACACTTTTTGACCCGGCAAATGTAGCAAAGTATTTTCTGAAAATCACAAATTCGACCGACTTATAACTATTATTTGTATATTTGCCATGATAATGTCTAATTAGGAATATGGGAAAAGTCATAGCAATAGCCAACCAGAAAGGCGGCGTGGGCAAGACCACGACGGCAATCAACCTAGCCGCATCCCTGGCTGTCCTCGAGAAGAAGGTCCTGATAATAGATGCCGACCCTCAGGCCAACACCACTTCGGGACTGAACTTCCCGCCGGACAACGACGAGAAGCGCACCCTCTACGAAGTGCTCATTGCTGAGCGGGACATAGAGGACGTGCTGGTAGGCACGGAAATGGAGGGACTTCATCTCATACCTTCCCACATCAATCTCGTAGGCGCAGAAATAGAACTTCTGGACAGCGAGGAACGCGAAACCATACTGAAGAAACAGCTCGCCAAGCTCAGGGACAGCTACGATTTCATCATCATTGACTGCTCCCCTTCCCTCGGACTGATCACCGTCAACGCCCTTACCGCGGCCGACTCGGTACTCATCCCGGTACAGCCTGAATTCTTCGCGCTCGAAGGCCTCGGCAAGCTGCTTCAGACCATACGTCTGGTCCAGGCCGGGCCGAACCCGGAACTCACCATAGAGGGCTTTGTGGTAACGATGTTCGACGGCAGGACCAAGATTCACAGCCAGGTAGTCGCCCAGTTGCGCGAACACTTCGGAGAAATGGTGTTCAGCACTCTGATACAGCGCAACATACGCCTGAGCGAGGCGCCGTCCCACGGCAAGCCTATAGTCCTTTATGACGTAATGTGCAACGGCACCTCAAATTACCTCAACCTGGCCAAGGAAATCCTCGCCCGCAACCCGGAAACAAAATAACAGCAGATACAGATGGCAAAACAGACACACGGACTCGGTAAAGGGCTCGAAGCCCTGCTGGGAGGCGGCGCAACGGACCCCTCGCAGTTCAGAAAGCCGGTCGGATACATAAACAAGGACGTAGTCACCAGGGGCAAGCCCCTTTCATCCAACGGGGATATAGTCAGAATCCCGGTGGATATGGTGGAACCGAATCCCTACCAGCCCCGAATGAGCTTCGACAACGAGGCTCTGAACGAACTGGCCGACTCGATAAGGACACTCGGCCTCATACAGCCTATCACCGTCAGGAGAAAATCGGACGACCGCTTCCAGATCATCAGCGGCGAACGCCGTTTC
>SAMEA3663038__coassemble_674_pt1 | contig 10713 bp, 7 predicted proteins | sample SAMEA3663038__metabat2_low_PE_020 | metagenome-assembled genome bin SAMEA3663038 (sample SAMEA3663038) | pig gut metagenome | biome: pig gut; feature: pig-associated habitat; material: faeces | place: France | collected 2012
CAAGATGGCCGCTTCGATGGGCTGGGGCGTGTTCTGCGGGATCATTCCGGCCTGGGGCTACCAGACCTTCCTGGCGGGGGTTTCCGCCTACGCGCTGAGACTCAACAAGCTGATTGCCATGGGCTTCTCCACCATAGGCATCCCGCCTCTCATTCCCGTGATAATTATCATCAGCTGCCGCATAGGCGCCTGGGCGACAGGAAGCGAATGCCTGCTGAGCCTGAGCGACGAGAGCACCATAATGGACTTCATACTCAAGGGTCTGAAGTTCTGGGAATGGGCCGGTGACATCAATGTCTGGATGCAGTATTTCATAGGTTCCTTCCTGCTGGCCAGCTTTGCCGGGCTCGGAACCTCGCTTCTGGGCTACGTCTCGCTCGCGATATTCAAATCGAAAAAAAGTCAGAAAGCATGATAAGATTCCTCACCGGGCTTTATGGCAGACTGGAAAAACGTCGTTCCCTGCTTTGGCTGCTTATCCTGGCCACAGCGGGGCTAATGGCGTTTTTCGCCTTCAGGCTGGATTACAGCGAAGACATAAGCGACTTCTTCCCGGATGCGGGAGGAGAGGCCTTCGCGGACCTGAAAATGAAGGACAAGACGGTCTTCATAATCTCCGGCAGCGACGATCCCTACGAACTCTGCGACGCCGCGGATATGCTTGCCGACAAGCTGCAGGCCAGTCTTGACGAAGGGCTGCTCAGCCGTGTGGACGCAGGCGTGGACGCCGGGACTATGGATAGCGCCGCGGATTTCATATATGAACGTCTGCCCCTCTACCTCGACGCAGAGGACTACGCGCGCCTGGACAGTCTCGCTACGCCCGAAGGCATAAGGGAGGCGGTGGAGAACTGCCACGCCCTGCTTTCGACGCCGGCCGGCATGGTGATGGGACGCATATTGCTGCGCGACCCGCTCGCCCTGGCGACCGACAGACTGCAGAGTTTCAACGACTTCAGCGACGGCGGCGAATATGAACTGGCCGGCGGGCATATATTTTCAAAGGATATGCAGAACCTGCTTATGTTCGCCGACCCGGCCTCCTCGATGGGCGAGACCGGCTCCAACGCCAGACTGGACAGGGAGCTGAAAAAAGCCTGCGCGGAAACGGCGGAAGAAAGCGGGATGAAAGTGGAATATTTCGGCTCTGCCAGTGTGGCGGCAGGCAATGCCGAAGTCATAAAGAAAGACACCCTGCTCACGGTCTTCATAGCTCTGCTGGCCATAATACTGCTGATAAGCGTCTCCTTCCGCAGCAAGGCAGCCATAGCGCTGATCATCGCGCCAGTAGCATACGGCAGCCTTTTCGCCCTGTGCCTGATCCACTTCATCCAGGGCAGCATTTCCGCCATAGCCGTGGGAGCGGGAGCAGCGGTGCTGGGCGTGGCCCTGAGCTATTCCATACACGTCGTCGCACACAGCAACCACTGTCACGATCCTAAACGCATAATCGTGGAAATGGCCTATCCCCTCACCCTGGGCAGTTTCACGACCATTGCCGCCTTCGCCGCCCTGATCTTCACCTCCTCCTCGCTGCTGCACGACTTCGGGCTCTTCGCCTCCCTCACCCTCATAGGCACCACCATCTTCTGCCTGGTATTCCTTCCGCATTTCCTGCGGAGCGAAAAGGGCAAGGAGAAACGCAAGGCCCAGATTCTGGTAGAGAAGGCGGTGGACTACCCCCTTGACCGCAATCGCTGGGTCGCAGGCGGAATACTGCTGCTGATTGTGATCTGCGCCTTCTTCTGCGGCAAGGTCCGCTTCGACGCGGATATGAACAAGCTGAATTGGATGTCCCCTGAGATGAAGGCCGCGGAAGCCCGTCTGGAATCCATAACGGGAGGAAACGAAGGCTGCTATCTCATTTCCTCGGGCGAGGACATGGACGAGGCAAGGGAGAACTACCTCGCTCTGCGTGTCGTCCTGGACAGTCTCCGTGCCGCAGGCAGCATAGGCAACTGCGCCTGTGCCGGAGACTATGTATTTACGGAGGAAGAGCAGCGGGCAAAACTGGAACGCTGGAACGTATGGTGGTCCGACAAGAGGGAAAATGTCAGGAATATGCTGCGCAGCGAAGCCCTCAGGGCCGGTTTCCGCGAGAACGCCTTCGCCGCGTTCGAGCAGCTGATGGACAGGGAATATGAGATTTGCGAGTGGGAACCTGAGACTCTGGAGTCCAGCCCGCTGCTCTGCGACTGGATGTCCAACGAAGATGGGAAAGCGCTGCTGGTGAGCAGGATAAGCATAGACGAAAATCAGAAAGCAGAGGTTTACAAGGCACTCGAAGACTGCGCGGGCTGCGCCATAGCCGACCGCGGCTACTGGGCCGGAAGGATGGCGGAAGACATATCCGACGACTTCAATTTCATATTGTACATATCCTCAATAATAGTCTTCCTCGCCCTCTGGATCTCGTACGGCCGCCTGGAGCTGGCAATTCTGGCCTTCCTGCCTATGCTGGCGGGCTGGGTGGTCATCCTGGGACTGATGGCAATGCTGGGTATAGAGTTCAACATAGTCAGCATAATACTCGCCACCTTCATATTCGGCATAGGAGACGACTTCAGCATATTCATAATGGATGGGCTGATGGCCAGGCATCGCGACGGTTCGAGCCTGCTCTCTTCCCACAAGAGCGCCATCTTCTACTCCGCGCTGACCTTGCTCATAGGCCTGGGAGTGCTGGTCATCGCCCGCCACCCGGCAATGAAGTCCATAGGCCTGGTGACAGTGCTGGGCATAGGGGTGGTGCTGCTGATGGAATTCACCATACAGCCCCTGCTGTTCCGCCTGCTGGTCAGCAAACCCGCCTCAAAACATCTCTACCCGGCGGAACTGCCATGCATACTGCACAGCATCTGGATCTGGGGCATACTCGTCAGCGGCTTCATTGTCACCGACATACTGGCCGGCCTGCTCTGCATTACGCCTCTTCCTGAAAGATGGAAAAAGAATTTCTTCCACTACTGGTGTCACGGCTTCTGCAAGAACTTCATAAGGATAGTACCTACCGTGCGTTTCATACGCAGGGGTGAGGAGAATATGGACGGCAGGCCGGCTGTGATAATAGCAAACCACCAGTCCCTGCTGGACGTGATAATGCTCATAGCTCTTACTCCGAAACTGGTGATGATTACCAAGGGAGGGGTCTTCCGCAATCCCCTTCTCGGACCGATAGTGCGCTACAGCGACTTCCTGGATGCCGGAAAGGGTTTTGACAGAATGCCGGAAAAGATAGGAAGCAAGATAGAGGAGGGCTATTCCATAGCCGTATTCCCCGAGGCGACCAGGTCCTTCGACGGAGATATCATACGCTTCCACAAGGGGGCTTTTATGCTTGCGGAACAATATGATCTGGACATACTGCCGGTGGTCTATTACGGTACGGGCTATGTATGTCCAAAAGGTCAGGACCTGCAGTGCCGCCCATCCCTCTTCGCCCGCGTGGTATTCCCGAAAGTGGCCTGGAACGACCCACGCTTCGGGGAAGATGCCAGAAGCAGGGCCAAGCTGTGGCGCAAGTGGTTCGCCGCAGAGTACGAGAAACTCAACGCCGAATTCAACCACGTCGGGACCAACTTCTATGTGGGCCGTGCGCTGCTGAGCAATTACCTCTACCGGGGCGCGGATCTTTGGCGTGAGACAAGGCGCGAGTGCAGGGCAAGCGGATTCTGGGACAAAATGGAAAGAAGCATAGCCAGGGATGCCTGCATTGTGGACCTGGCTTGCGGAACTGGGGCAAGGGCCCTGCTGCTGGCGATGCTCTCACACGGGCGCAAGGTCACGGGCATAGACGCCTGCACCGAAAACATTGAGATAGCCAGGGGCTGCTATATGGCCGGAGGCCGCTATGGCGGAGCCAGGTCGAACGTGGAATTCATCTGCGCCGACCCGAGGGAGGCCGAGCTCTGCGAGGCGGACGTATTCATTGTCGGCGGCAGTCTCGCGGAAGACGTAGCCCTGCTGGAGAAATGCCGCTCCAGGCTGCGTGAAGGCGGCCGCATCATCATCCCGCAGGGGAAGGATTTCATAGAAATGAAGTGAAATGGAGAAATATGACGTTATAATAATAGGTGCCGGTTTCGGCGGACTCGCCTGCGGCATCACCCTGAGCCGGGAAGGATTCAAGGTGCTGGTCCTCGAAAAGGAGCGCAGTCTGGGAGGCTGTTTCCAGTCCTTCCGGCGCGGCCGCTACATACTCGACACCGGCATACACTATGTGGGCAGTCTCAGCGAAGGGCAGATAATGCACCAGTATTTCAAATACTACGGCATAGCCGACAAGCTGAAATTGCTCAAACTGGACGAGGACGGCTTCGACGTGATACGTTTCGGCGACGGACGCGAATTCCGCCACGCAATGGGCTACGAACGCTTTATCGACACACTCGCAGCCGACTTCCCAGACGAAGTGGACGGCATACGCAGCTACTGCGACACCATTCGCCACGTCGGGAATATGATCAGCCCCGAAGTGCTTCGTTCAGGGCGTATATCCTCCGGAGGGATGGAATATATGGGGAGGCCGATATATGACGAAATCTGCCGCTGCACGGGAAACGGACTGCTGCGCAACATTCTGGCCGGCAGCAACACGCTCTACGGCGGCGAAAAGGAGAAGTCGTCCATATACGAGCATGCGATGGTCAACCACTCGAACATAGAAGGCGCCTACCGCTTCGTCGGCGGTACGCAGCACGTGGCTGACGCAATGGTGGATGTGATACGCGCAAACGGCGGCGAGGTGAGGAATCTCTCCGCAGTCACAAAGATACACCTCGAGGGCCCGAAGGCCGAATACGTGGAGGTGAACGGAGAGGAAAGGATTGCCTGCGACTGGCTGATTTCGGCCATACACCCGAGTCTGACCCTCTCTCTGCTGGAGAACAACAGCGTAATCAAGAAGGCCTTCTTCACCAGGGTGAATTCTCTGGAAAACTCCTACGGAATCTTCACCACATATCTGCTCTTCAAGCCGGCCACGGTGCCGTATATCAACCGCAACTACTATCTCTACCGCCGCGAGGACACTTGGGACATGCATTTGGACTACAGGGGCTACAACGTGCCGGCCGTACTGATGAGCATGCAGCCGGGCAAGGACATACGCTACTGCGACGTGGCCACGCTTATGACACCTATGTTCAAGGAGGATTACGCCCGCTGGGAGAACACCCTGAGCGGACACAGGGGACCGGAATATCTGGAATTCAAGCAGGCGATGGAAGAAAGGATGATAGAATTCGTTTCCTCCCATTTCCCGGAGTTCAGGGGAAACATAGAGAAGGTATGTTCCTCGTCTCCGCTGAGCTACAGGGATTTTACCGGGACCCCGGACGGAAGCGCCTACGGCATAGTAAAGGACTGGCTCAACCCTATGGTCAACCACCTTCCACCGAGGACCAAGATTGGCAACCTGCTCATCACCGGACAGAACCTGAACCTGCACGGAGCCATAGGAGTGGCGGTTTCCGCCTCCGTGACCTGCAGCGAAATACTTGGAACTGAATATCTTACTAAAAAAATAGGCAATGCTTAGAGACAACGGACTTCACTATCGCTCCGCGGAAGAGATACGCTCCTTCCAGGAAGCACGTCTCCACGAGGCTATCGATTACGCTTACACGAACTCGGCTTTCTACCGTGAGCTTTTCGACTCGTGCAAGATCAGACCTGCCGACATCAGGACCATAGAGGACCTGCGCCGACTCCCCGTCACCACGAAACAGGATCTCCAGCTTCGCAACAAGGACTTCCTCTGTGTGGACTCCTCTCAGATAGTCGATTATGTCACTACCTCCGGAACCCTTGGTGAGCCGGTGGTCTTCGCCCTTACCGAGAACGACCTGGACCGCCTCGGATACAACGAGCTGAGTTCATTCACGATGGCGGGATGCAGCCGGAACGACATAATGCAGCTGATGACCACCATAGACCGCCGCTTCATGGCCGGACTGGCCTACTGGCTGGGAGCGAGAGCCCTGGGAATGGGAGTGATACGCGTTGGAAACGGAATACCGGAACTGCAGTGGAACACCATCAATTCCATACACCCTACGGTCTGCATGTGCGTGCCATCTTTCCTTATGAAACTCATTGCCTTCGCCGAGGAAAACGGGATAGACTACCGTTCCTGCAGCCTGCGCAAGGCTATATGCATAGGCGAGGCCCTGCGTCAGCCGGACGGCAATCTCACCACCCTGGGCAGCCGCATACACGAAAAATGGCCTGAGCTGGAGCTCTACTCGACCTACGCCTCGACCGAAATGCAGGCCTCGTTCACCGAGTGCTCCTGCCACTGCGGCAACCACGTACCGGCCGATCTCATCATAGTGGAGTTCCTGGACGACGAGGGGAATCCCGTGGCAGAGGGTGAAAGCGGAGAAGTCACGATCACCACGCTCGGAGTGGAAGGGATGCCGCTGGTACGCTTCCGCACCGGAGATATATGCATACACTACGACAGTCCCTGCGCCTGTGGACGCAACAGCACCCGTCTGAGCAGCGTGATAGGCCGCAAGGGGCAGATGATAAAGTTCAAGGGCACCACACTCTATCCGCCTGCACTCTTCGACATACTGGACAACATACCTGAAGTCAAGAGCTATGTCGTGGAAGTATATACCAACTCGCTCGGCACCGACCAGGTACAGATAAAACTGGCCAGTGACAATCACAGCGAGAGCTTTGTCAAGCAGATAAAGGATATTTTCCGCTCAAAGGTAAGGGTGGCGCCGGACGTAGTCTTCGAGGCGCCTGAAATCATTGCGAAAATGCAGATGCCGCCTATGAGCCGGAAGGTCGTGAAGTTCTTTGACCTCAGGCATTGATGATGGCGTCAGCCAGTTCCTCAAGGGCCGGGATATCGGAAGACTTGAGGCGGCTGCGCACGGTCACCGGCTTGCCGACAATCTCGACATCCTTCATCAGGGCGAGCTTATCCTTCATAACACGGGCTGCACAAGGAGCCCAGGAACCGTTCTCGAGCAGGGCAACTTTGCGCGAACGGTAACCCTTGGCGCCGAGGCGGTGAAGGAAATCGGACATAGGGCTGAAGATGCCTCCGTCATAGGAAGCGCAGGCAAGCACCATCTTGGAATGCCGAAAGGCGTCCTCGACATTCTCGGCTATGTCGCTGCGGCTCAGGTCGCTTACCACTACCCTTCCCGCACCCTTGGCACGGAGAATCTCCGCGAACTTCTCAGCTGCGGCGAGGGTGCCTCCGTGAATGGAAGCCACGGCAATGAATATGCCCTCGGTCTCAGGCCTGTATGCGCTCCAGCAGTCATAGAGCTCAAGATATTTTCCGAGACTGTCTTCCGCCCCGTCGCAGCCGTCGAAGCGGCAGCCGAGAAGAGGACCGTGAAGAGGGCGTATGGCCTTGATGTCGAGAGTGGAGGCCTTCTTGAGCAGGGCCTGCACCTGTACTCCGTATTTGCCGACTATGTTGAAATAGTACCTGCGGGCCTCGCAGGTCCATTCCTCGTCCTCACTGCCGTAGAATCCGCATTTTCCCAGTGCGCCGAACTTTCCGAAGGCGTCGGCCGAATAGAAGACTCCGTCCGAAAGATCATAGCTCATCATCACCTCAGGCCAGTGCACCATAGGGGCGGATATGAATTTCAGCTTGTGACTGCCCAGGTCGAGCACGTCCCCCTCCGCAACGCTGCAGAGTGAATCCCCGGAGAGCACGATATCCTCCGGAAGGAACTGAGGCAGCATCTGAAGGGCCTTTGCGCCTGCGACTATGCGGGCGGAAGGATAGCGCCTGATGAATTCCGCGATCATTCCCGAGTGGTCCGGTTCGAGATGATGCACGACCAGAAAGTCCGGCGTACGGTCACCGAGAACGGCGGAAATCTCTTCGAACCAGGCATCCCCGCAGCGCGCATCGACGGTGTCGAGCACCGCAATCTTCTCGTCATCGATGAGATATGAATTGTATGATACGCCCTCAGGCAAGATGTACTGTCCTTCGAAAAGGTCCAATGTCAGGTCATCCATTCCAATGTAGCTGACCCCGTTTCCAAGATTCTTCATTTTCTGCATTTAGTAACTATTTGAAGACCATTCTTCAGCTAGGTCTCAGGCAATCTTCGAAAAATAGAGCGTAAAGATAGAGAAAATGAGTAAATTTGACGCGATATGAAAGCAAGAAAAATGAAGATAATAGGAATCTTGCACCTTTTGGCGGCATTATATCTTACCGAAGCCTGCGGCCTGAAGCAAGTGGCAGAAACGGTAAGCTATCCGCAGTGGCCGGAGCTTCCGGCAATAGTCAGCGGCGCCGAGGGGCAGTTCATCAGTCACGAACTTGGCTCAAGACGCAATTACAGTATGCTCTACGATGCCGGGACGATGAGCGCAAGCTGGGTCGCCTACCCCCTCTGCGAGGCGGACATGAGCAGCGGAAGAGAAGAAAGCTGGGCCTACGACCCGAAGATTCCGCAGGACAGCCAGACCGATGTCAGAAAGGGATACGGAGTGGAAGTCAGCACGGAGGGCTATTCGAGGAATTTCTACGCCAGAGGTCATCAGATTCCCAATGCGGACCGAAACGCCGTGGAGGGGATGATGGCGCAGACCTATTACTCCACAAATATGACCCCGCAGATACAGAACGGATTCAACGGCGGGATATGGTCAAAGCTGGAGGCCGCTGTAAGGGAAATGGTGCCTCCGGGGGACACGCTCTATGTGGTGACCGGGGCCTGCTACCGCACCCGTGGCGGCAACGAGGAGATAATCAGCATCACCAACCGCAACGACGGCCGCAGCCTTCCCGTGCCTAACTATTACTACAAGGCCCTGCTCAAACTCTCCAAAGCCGGGGACAGGGCCTGCTGCATAGGGTTCTGGCTGCCTCACAAAGCCTACAAAAAGGTGAAATACAACGATTTCACCCTCCCGGTGGACAGTCTGGAACTCCTCACCGGCGTGGATTTCTTCCACAATCTGCCGGACAGCATAGAAGGCATCGCGGAAAGCAATGCCTCCCTCGACGCCTTCATTTCTTTCGAGCTCTGACGCTTATTCCGCGAAATGCCGGGATTACTCCCCTGCCGCATCGCTTGCCTCGGCGGTATAAACCGCTATGGCATCGATCTCGACCTTTGCCGCCTTCGGCAGGGCCGCCACCTGATAGCACACGCGGGCCGGGCATTCGCTCCTGAAGAACTCCGAATAGACGGCGTTCATTGCCGCAAAGTCGTTGATGTCGGCAAGAAGCACATAGGTCTTCGTAACGTCGGCGAAGGAGAGGCCGGCCTCTTCAAGTATATAACCTATATTGCTCAGGGACTGCCTGGTCTGCTCTTCTATGCTCTCAGGCATAGTGCCGTCGGCAGCAATAGGAAGCTGTCCTGAAACGTAGAGGGTGTCGCCAGCCATTGTAGCCTGCGAGTACGGGCCTATCGCTGCAGGCGCCTTCGGTGATGCAATTATCTTCTTCATATATATATTATTTTGACGTTTCTTTGCGGCTGCGGAATCTGTCGGCGGCGAAACGGGCCGCATACAGCCATATATAAGCCATAAATATGCCTGCCAGGCAGCCGGCAACGATGTCGCCGACGAAATGCTTCGCGACGAATACGCGACTGAGCGCTACAAAGGCGGCCCAGACGAAGACGGCTATGGCATATACGATGCTCAGGGCCCTGAAAAGCCTGCGACGCCCGCCGTCTGCCGCACGGCCGTTTACGCCCCAGCGTATTGCGACGGAACTGGCGAAGGCCAGGGCAAAGGAGAGGGCGGAGTGGGCCGAATAGAAGCCGTAGCAGTGTTTAGGGCTCGATTTGAGCAGCACGCGGACTCCGTTTTCGAGCATATAGGGGTCGAAGGAGGGTCTGAGCCGTCCTACGCCCTCCTTTACGAGATTGCATATCTGGTCAGAGGCCGCGAGCGCCAGGGCGATGGCGAGCACGTAGAACAGGCCGCGCTTCCAGCCTGAACTCCAGAGTATCAGGGCAATGGCAAGCACATAGACAGGTATGGTGGCGGCATTCGAGGAAAGGAAGCACCAGAAGGCGTCTCCCCCACCCTGATTCGATCCGTTCAGAGCAAGGGTGAGAGCCCGGTCGGCCCCGACTGCGCGCTCCAGTATGCTCAGGTCAGTCATTGCTGTCGTTGTGGAGTGTATCCCAGAGGAGTTTCTTCAGCTCAGGCAGATTCTGGCCGGAAACGGAGGAAAAGAAAATGTGAGGGAGGTCCTCAGGCAGATTCGGTTCGATTTCGCTTATCATCTGCTCGTCGAGCATATCCGACTTGGATATGCCGAGCACCCTTCCTTTCACGAGAAGCTCCGGGTTGTACATACGCAACTCGTTGAGCAGCACCTCGTATGCGGCCTTGAAGTCATCCGTGTCAGCCGGAATGAGGAAGAGGAGTATTGAGTTGCGCTCTATGTGTCTGAGGAAGCGCAGGCCTATGCCCTTGCCCTCGTGGGCGCCCTCGATGATGCCCGGGATGTCAGCCATCACGAAGGACTGGTCATCATAGTAGCGCACTATTCCCAGATTTGGTTCCAGGGTGGTGAAGGCGTAGTTGGCGATTTTTGGCTTGGCAGCCGTCACGCTGGCAAGGAGGGTTGACTTTCCGGCATTGGGGAAGCCCACCAGACCGACGTCGGCAAGCACCTTGAGCTCGAGTATGAACCAGCCTTCCTGCCCGGACTCGCCCGGCTGGGCATAGCGCGGGGTCTGGTTTGTCGCC
>SAMEA3663038__coassemble_688_pt1 | contig 10596 bp, 6 predicted proteins | sample SAMEA3663038__metabat2_low_PE_020 | metagenome-assembled genome bin SAMEA3663038 (sample SAMEA3663038) | pig gut metagenome | biome: pig gut; feature: pig-associated habitat; material: faeces | place: France | collected 2012
CGAACTCGACGCCTGCGTAAGCAATATACTCAGACTCATAGTAAAGACTCCGCGCTTCAGGGGATATGCCTACAGCAACAGGCCGGACCTCGCCGCACACGCCCAGCTGACGCGTGAAAAGGCGGCCGAAGGCTTCGTGCTGCTGAAGAACGAGAATGCCGCCCTGCCTCTCGCAGAGGCCAGCAGCGCCGCCCTTTTCGGGCAGGCCTCGTACAGACTCAGCGCAGGCGGGACCGGTTCGGGCAACGTCAACAAGGCATACGTTATCAATCTCGACGAGGGACTCGTGAATGACGGCATATTGCTCGACGGCGAAACGGATCTGGCCTACCGCGAATACACGGCAGCCGAATATGCCCGCGTGGACGAGGCCAATGCCGGCAAGAAATGGTACCAGATTCCCGAAAAGGCACAGGAAATGCCTCAGGCAAGTCTGGAAGCCCTTGCAGAAAAGGCCGCCGTCAATGCGGAAACGGCAATAATCACCATAGGCCGCAACAGCGGTGAAGGTACGGACCGCCATCTCAAGGACGATTTCCTGCTGAGCGGAGACGAGCTGCAGCTCATCAGAACGGTAAGCGCCGCCTTCCACGCCCAGGACAAGAATGTCACCGTGGTTCTCAACGTGGCCGGAGTGGTTGAGACCGCCTCCTGGAAGGATATGGTCGATGCCATACTGCTCGTATGGCAGCCGGGACAGGAAGCCGGCAACTCGATTGCCGACGCCCTGACCGGACTGGTGAATCCGAGCGGACGTCTGCCTATGACCTTCCCTGAGAGCTATGCCGACGTGCCTGCACAGAACTTCCCTGCACTGGAGCTCAACACGGGCAAGAACGATTCCTTCCTGCGTTTCTCCAAGGAGAAACTCTACGAGGTGAAGGACGTGGATTACATTGACTATAAGGAAGATATCTTTATGGGATACAGACACTTCTGCTCCCATTGCGAAAACACGAGCTATCCTTTCGGCTACGGTCTTAGCTACACCGTGTTCGAAATCGAAGACCTTAGACTTAAGAAAAATTCCGAGGGATGGACAGTGAAGGTCAGCGTCAGGAATGTGGGTGAGAACCCGGGCCGTGACGTGATCCAGCTCTACAGTTTCGGCAATCCTGCAAATCCGCAGACCTGCCCGTCAAGAGAGCTCAAGGGCTTCGCGAAGACCAAAGTGCTGAACCCGGGAGAAAGGCAGAGCGTCAGCATAGAACTGAACGCGATGGACCTGGCCAGCTATGTGGAGGAGCGCAGCGCCTGGGTGCTCACTCCGGGCATATACGCAATGGCAGTGACCGCCGACAGCGAGGACTTCGGAATGAGCTTCGGTCTGGAAGTGAAAAGGGAGCGTGAAAAGGCAACCGGAGATTACCTTCACCCGCGCGGATCGGTGTCAGACCGTCTCTTCATTGACAAATAACGGGAAACGAGTTCCGGAATCAGCACCAGTACGGCGCCAATGAGACAGAAAAGAATGGCGCCCGGGACGTGATTGCCGACAGCAGCGTCCGGAATCTGGCCGTTCCAGGGCCAGAGCTTTACGAGAGAGCCGATGATGAATCCCAGAAGAAGGGTCATCGTCGGCTTTTCCCATCTGGCCAGCAGCCAGTGGAGGAAACGGGCGAAGGCCAGGATGCCCACAAGCGCCCCGAGACCGAAACAGCAGATTATCAACAGGTTGACTCCGAGATTCTGGAAACTGACGAGTCCAGAGATGGCATTCATCACATATTCGTAACGTCCCATCACCAGAAGCATGAAGCTGCCGGACACGCCCGGGAGTATCATCGTGCAGATGGCCACGGCCCCGCAGAGGAAGAGATAGAGGCACTCCGGCAGAGACGGTGCAGAGCATATCGCATCCCCGCTGCTGACGGCCTCTCCCTCGGGTATGAGACTCACGCCCACCCCTATTGCCACGCCGACAAGGGCACAGAGCACATAGGACGGTTTCCATCCTTTGATGCCCTTGAACATAACCACGGCCGAGGCGGCCACGAGGCCGAAGAAAAAGGCCCAGGTCCTGATAGGATAGTTGTCGAATACGAAGGTGACGAGCTTCGCAAGAGATGCGACACTGAGGAGCACTCCGACTCCGAGAGCCAGGAGGAAAGCCCCGTCTATTGCCTGCCAGAACTCACGGAAACGGCCTTTGAACAGGGCCTTCCAGGTAGCTGTGCGGCTGAGGGATGCTATGGAATCGACGAGACGGCCATATATGCCGGTAAGCACGGCCATAGTGCCGCCCGAAACACCGGGAATCACGTTGGAGGCCCCGATGAGGAAGCCCTTGAGGGCATTGATGATGTGTCTAAGCATTGTCTTCTGTCTTTTCGGAATCAGCGGCAGGGCTGATGGCTGCCATATATTCCTTCATTTTGTTGAAAACCTGCAGAGTCGTGGCGTCGGAGCCGGTGCTGACAACCAGGTCGAAGGGGCTGTTCTCCCAGGAACGCCGGCCTATCTTGAAGCGGCAACGGCAGCTGGCCGAGAAGAAACGTGTCGCGAAGAGATCGTTGTCCACCAGACAGATGAACAGGTCGGCCTTTATGTCCACAGAACGCACGGGATTCGGCATCCCGTACCAGTTCAGCTCCTTTTTCAGAACGGTGTTCTGTATGCTCGTGGTCAGAAGTTCGTTCTTCTCCAGCTTGCGGAAGTCGAAATAATGAACGTCCGGCTTGATTCCCACGGACCTGAACCAGGCAAGGATGGAGTCACGGGCTTCCGCGAAAGACGGATCCTCGACGTCCATCAGCAGGGCCACGGAAGCTATGCTGCTGAAAGGCAGCAGCTCCGTCCTGACCGGACTTGCCCACTTGAGAAGGGCTTTGCGGCGGAAATAGTCAACTATGGCTCCCATCAGCTGCTGTACCTGGCTATGAGTTCACGGATCTGTTTCTTGGCATCCCTCCAGCGCGGGATGTCTATCTTGGTGCCCACTACCTCGACCACCTTGGCCGCGATGATGGAGCCGATCTCCCCGCACTGCTGCAGAGGCATACCCAGCGAATGGGCATAGAGGAAGCCGGCGGCATAGGTGTCTCCGGCACCCGTGGCGTCTATAGGCTTCGCCTCGCAGGCAGGTATATAATGCACTTCGTCGCCACTCTTCACCCAGCTGCCGTCCTTGCCGACCTTTACCACGGCGATGCCGCAGTGCTTTGCTATCTCGTCGAGGGCTTCGCGCGCGTCGCTCAGACCCGTAAAGGCGCGGGACTCGGTTTCGTTGGCGAAGACTATGTCCACATAGCGCTCCACTATGTCGTGGAGGAAGGCGAAGTTCGACTCGACCACATTGTAGGAGGCCATATCTATGGATATGATGCAGCCGGCTGCCCTGGCCATCTCCACAGCCTTGCGTATAAGGGCCTGGTTCTGAACGAGATATCCCTCTATGTGGAAGTAATCATAGCCTTCGAAGTACTCCGCCTTGAGATCCTCAGGCACCAGTTCGAGGGCGGCACCGAGATAGACCGCGAAGGTGCGCTCCGCATTGGCGCCGCTCACGAATACCATAGAGCGGCCCGAAGAGTGTTCGCCTTTGAGCAGCAAAGACTTGACCCCATACTGTTCCTGGTCGCTCTTAAAGAGATGGCCCAGGTCGTCCTCCCCTATCTTGCCAATGAAACTCGACGGCATTCCGAAAATGGAGGTGCAGGTAATTGTGTTGGCCGCGGAACCTCCGGCCACGTACTTGACACCCAGCGGTTTGAGGGCCTGCCATATCTTGTCTCCGGTGGCCATGTCCACGTGCTGCATGCTGCCCTTCGGCAGATTGTATTTCTTGAGGAAGGAATCGTCCGGAAGGACGGCGAGAATGTCGGTCAGCGCATTGCCTATGCCGAGTATGGATTTCATGTCGTCTATATATTGGTGCAGAAAGGCAAATTTACTATAAATTTTTATCTTTGCAGCCTTATGAAGCATCAAAGAAGCGTCAAATATATACTCTCGCTCGCGGCGGCGGCCCTGCTGATATGGTTCAGCTTCAGGGGAGTGGACTGGAAGGAGTTCCTCAACGGTCTGCGTTCCTGCCGCTGGGAGATGGTGCTGCTGTCGATGGCGGCAGGGCTTTGCGCCTTCTTTTTCAGGGCTTTGCGCTGGCGCAGGATAATGCTGCCCATATTTCCGGGAGTGGACCGGCTGACGGTCTTCAACGCCATCAACATAGGCAATATGTCCAATTTCGTGCTGCAGTACCTGGGCGAGTTCGTCAAGACCGGAGTCGTACTCCGCAGACGCAAGGGAAGGGAGGAGCCCGGCTTCGAGAAGGTGCTGGGCACCGTGGTGCTCGAAAGGGGCTGGGACATCATGGCTCCGGCCTTTCTGTTCGCCATCCTGCTGATTTTCGGCTGGGACGAATTCGGGGAGTTCTTCCGCAGGCAGATGTGGGACGGTATCAGCGGCCGCTTCAATTCCACCGCCATCTGGCTCGTTGCTGCAGCGGCTGCTTTGCTTCTTGGATTGCTGACGGCAATATTCCTGCTGCGCCACCGCATCGCCCTCTTCGAGAGGATTTTTGAAAAGATAAAGGGCTTGCTTCAAGGAGTGAGCAGCTGCCTGAAAATGGAGCAGAAATGGCTTTTCTTCCTCTACACGGCAATAATCTGGACGATGTACTGGCTTATGATGGTCTTCTGCATCGCTGCCTTTCCTGTCAGCGCGGCAGCCGGACTGACCCTCGTGGATGCCCTTTTCCTTATGCTGGTTGGCAGTTTCGCCTCCTTCGTTCCCGTTCCGGGCGGTTTCGGGGCCTATCACTTCCTCGTCTCGATGGCCCTTTCGGCAATATGGGGCTTCAGCCGTGCGGACGGAATGGTCTTCGCAACCATAGCACACGAATCCCAGGCCCTGAATATGATAATCTGGGGCCTGGGATCATATATTTCCGAAACCGTCAGAGCTGCTTTGGCGGATAAAGCTCGTCCCACCAGCTAGAATCGTCCTGCAGGTATTTCGCGAACCAGGCGGATATGGTACGCAGCCACTGGCGCCTCTTGCCGAACTCGCGTATGCCGTGATCCTCGCCATCGACGACCACGAAAGCCGTGTCCTCTCCGAGAATCTTCAGGGCCGTGAACATCTGTATGCTCTCGCCTATAGGCACATTGGTGTCGGCGCTGCCGTGCAGGAAGAGCAGCGGAGTGTGTATCTTGTCTGCGTTGTACAGCGGACTGCGGTCCACGAACAGGTCCTTGCGCGTCCACGGATAGCTGCCGGCCATGCTGACCTCGCTGTAGGAATATCCCCAATATCCCTCGCCCCAGTAGGAGCTGTGGTCGCTGATGCCGGCGTGGGAGATGCCGGCCGCATATATATCCGTCTTGCTGAGCAGCAGCTGGGTCATGAAGCCGCCGTAAGATGCGCTGAAGCAGCCGATTTTCGCCCTGTTGACATACGGATGCGCGTCGCAGAAACGTTCGGTCGCCTCGATTATGTCGTCGGAAACCACGTCGCCGGCGGTGTTGACGTGCCTGGCGGCGAATTCCTGCCCGAAGCCGGCCGCACCGCTAGGATTGACAACCAGGAATATATATCCCTGAGCCGCATAGTACTGAGGGTAATATGAGCCTATGCAGTAGCGGGAAGTAGGCGAGCAGCCGCCGTAGTAGTGCACGAGCATAGGATAGCTGCGCTGTGGGTCGAAGTCCGGAGGCAGCACGTAGAAGCAGTTGATCAGGTCTCCCCTGCTGCTGGTGAATTCGAAGGCGTGACCCTCATCGAGTACGACGCGCTCCAGTCGTTCGGCGCTGTAGTCGCGCAGCAGGCGTAAGCGTCCCTTCCTGAGATCGACGCAGTAGGCGCGGTCCCCGTTGCCGAGGCTCTGGGCAGTGCAGACCAGAAGAGGGCTGGATTCGCTGAGGTCGAACGCCTTCACATAGTCCTCAGGCACATTAAGGGCCTCAGCCTTTCCGTCGGAAGGGTCGATGCGGTAAATCCTTCTGCAGTCCTTGTCCTCGGTAAGGGCGTAGATCATGCCGTCAGCCGCATTCCACTGCGCATCGGACACCGATGGATTGAAATCCGCCGTGAGAGGCTTCACACTGCGGTCGGAGAGTTCCATGCGGAAGAGCTGTATGTCGAAGCCGTTGGGAATCTGGCCCTCCTTCACGCGTGAACCTATGCCACCGAAGGCCTCCGGGGTGCCTGTGAACAGCAGGGAGGAGCCATCCGGCGAGAAACTGCCGCTGTTCAGGAAGCCGTCACCCTCGACCACACACTCGGTCTCGAGAGTTTCCATATCCATTACATAGAATGAGTGCAGAGTGGTCGGCCTCTGGGTGAGACGTTCCCGGGAGCTCATAAAGAGCAGCTTGCGTCCGTCAGAGGAGATGTCGCAGAGCCAGGCGTTGTGCCAGCCGAAGGTGAGGGGCTGGAGCAGGCCTGAGGCAAGGTCATAGCGGGCCAGGTAAGAACGGTCGCGCCAACCGGGCTGACGGTCCTCGGGACTGAGTATCTGATGGACCTCTCCCTCCTTGGGACCTTTCTTTTCCAAGCTGTATATCAAGTATTTGCCGTCTGGGGAAAAGCTGAACCAGCCTTCCGGTATATTTCTCGCAAGTACGCTCTCCTCCCCGCTGTCTGGGTCGAGAGTGCAGAGACAGCGGCCGTCGGCTTCCTTCCTGGTGAACCAGCAGCGGTCACCCTTGGGCATCCAGCGGGGAGCCGAGTCGAGACGGGCGCACAGGGAACCGTCCCTGCTGCTGAGCAGCTCCCAGCTGGAGGAGCTCTTGCCGTCAGGCAGAACCGTGCTGCGGCCAAGGGCTATGTAGCGGCCTCCTGCGGAAATACTGGCTCCGCCGCTGCCCACTCCTATGGTGTTCAAGTCCAGGGAGAAAATGCGTTTCCCGTCCTCACGCAGACTGAGTTTGGATATTTCCGGAGACTCCACGGCGAGTTTCAGAGAATCGGCGCAGGAGCCCTTGCCGAAATAGCGGAGCACCATCTCGTGGGTGCCCGGCTCCAGTTTCAGGCCCTTTGCGGAAACCTCAAGCCCATCCTGGTAGAGTTGCCAGTCCTCCAGTCCCTCGACTTTGAGTTCTGCCTTGACGAAGAGTTTGTTCTCCAGGGTGAATCCTATCAGATGCAGGGCATCGGCACTGCTCTGCGGAGCCTTGTCCACAAAGGCGGCATCACGCAGGGCATCGTGCGAAAGAGTGGTGGAGAGCAGGGACTTCATATCGAAGGCCTTACCCTCGACTGAAACGCTGTCCAGGAGATACGGCGTATTCAGCACATAGGGGCCCGCATAGCGGAAGCTGGTGATTTCCAGACGCTTTGCCTTGGCGTCCACCTGATTGTCCTCGGCTGCGGAAATTCGAGTTTTGTTCCCGGCTGCACAGTCCTGAAGGCCCGAGGCAGCCGGAACGAGCATAAGGCCTGCAACGAGGGAAAGCAGTCCAGCGGCCTTGGCTGAACGCTTTTTATGAATGAACAGATAGACAAGGAACAGAAGCAGACTGATCAGGGCGACTGCAAGGGCCACCGGGATTTCATAACCCGCGAGATGCAGGAAGCCCATACTTACAGTCAGCAGGTAAGTCACGCATACCGAGGTCATGAATACGGCGGGAACCAGAGCCAGCAGATAGCTCAACCCCTTACGCTCCCTGAGCAGGAAGACGGTCAGGGCCCAGAGGGTGAAGCAGGCGAGGGACTGGTTGGCAAGGCCGAAGTATCTCCATATCACATTGAAGCCGTCTGCATTGGCCACATTGAACCAGAGCAGCAGGCCTGCGCCCACGAAGAGCGGCAGGGCCACGAGCAGTCTCTTGAGCTTGGGTTTCTGGTCGATGTGGAAGCCGTCGGCGATTATCAGACGGGCGCTGCGGAAGGCGGTATCGCCGCTGGTGATAGGCGCTGCGACCACGCCCAATATGGCCAATATGCCTCCGACAAGGCCGAGCCAGTTACGGGAGACGATGTTCACTATCTGGGGCGCGCTGGAATTGACTGCAGCTCCGAGGGCCTCCGCACCTCCGCCATAGAAGAAATAGGATGACACTGCAGCCCAGATGAGAGCGACCAGGCCTTCGGTAATCATAGCTCCGTAGAAGACAGGGCGACCGAGTTTCTCACTCTTGAGACAACGGGCCATCAGCGGGCTCTGGGTGGCGTGGAATCCGCTTATCGCTCCGCAGGCCACGGTTATGAAGAGGCAGGGGAAGAGACTCTGGCTCGGGTGGCGGTTGGAAAGGCCGTCCCAGAACTCTGGCAGCTGCGGCCACTTGACGAAGAGGCAGACCATCAGAGCCACTGCCATAAAGAGCAGCGCGAAAGCGAAAATCGGGTAAATGCGGCCTACAATCTTGTCGATAGGCACGAGTGTGGCCAATATATAATATATGAATATGGCCACGGCCCATATCATTATCACCGTTGAGCCGCCGCCGGTCATCCCGCCCAGAATCTGGGCCGGGCTGTAAACGAAGACGGTGCCGACCATCATCATCAGGAAGACCACGAAGACCAGTACCACCACCCTCGTGCCGCGTCCCAGGTAGCGTCCTATTATCTCAGGCAGGGCGCAGCCGTCGTTGCGCAAACTGACCATACCGCTGAGATAGTCGTGCACGGCTCCTGCGAAGATGCTGCCGAGAACTATCCAGATGTAACAGGACGGGCCGAATTCGGCGCCCATTATGGCTCCGAATATGGGACCTGTTCCGGCAATATTCAGGAACTGGACCATAAACACCTTCCAGGTCGGCATAGGGACGTAATCCACCCCGTCCGCCTTGCTTACGGCCGGGGTGATTCTCGAAGGATCGGGGCCGAAAATCCGGTCTATCAGTTTTCCATAAAAGATATAACCGAGTACCAGCACTACGATGCTTATCAGAAATGAGTACATCTTATTGAATTGTTTAGGGATTATCAGTTTTCGGGATGTGGCTTAGCGATTGAGGATTATGATACGCGCTTCGGGAGACTCGAAGCGCAGAGGGATGGTCCCACCGAGGTTCTCCGTTATGAAATCCTCAAGCAGCTGAAGGTCCAGGACTCCGGTGTCGCTTACATCCGGGCCACCAAGCATAGAATAGCCGTCGCCCCCGTTCTTGAGGGTGTAGGCAGAAGCGGCCACGGTGTAAACGGCCTCCGGATCCAGGGGGTACACGCTTCCATTGTCCCTGACCACCTGCACGTTACGCACCCTGCGGGCTCCGCCGTTCCAGCCGGCAAAAGCCTTGTTGGCATTGAGCAGCACAGGGCTCGGGACGGACAAATCCACCTCGAAACGCAGCCCTGACAGCTGCAGGAAGCCACCGAACTCGTTGGGGAGTATATGCACCGAGAATTCGAGCATGTCCAGTATCTCCTGTCCGCTCATCCGGGCTTTGGCTATGGTGTTGCCGAACGGGAACATCATAAAGAGATCGTTGAAGCAGAGATCCCCTTTCGGGAGGGCTTTTCTGATGGAGCCGCCGCCTATGAAGGCGAAATCCGTCCCCATACGCTGTCTTATGGCGTCGGCGCAGAAATCCCCGAGAGGCGTTTCCTTGAGCCGCACCAGTCTCGGGCTGCTCTCGTCCGCATATATGAATGTGCATTCGTTGGAGCCGGTGCGTCTGGAGCCCTGAAGGGCGTAGCGGGCGCGTATGTCCTCTTCCAGCTGCAGCACCGAAGTGTCGGAAATGCTGCAGGAGGAAAGCGGTATCAGTGCCGAATGCAGTTCCCCGGATGGGCTGATTGTCAGTTTGCCTATGTTCTTGAAGGAGTCGCCCGTGGAAGTCACCAGAACCCCGCGGCCCTTGCGGTCTTTCAGGATTTCCCCGGGAATGATGCTGTGCGAATGTCCGTCGAGCATGACGTCGAATCCCGTCGTGGATGCCACCAGTGTCCCGGTGTTTATCTCGTCCAGAGGGTCCACACCCAGGTGGGTGAGACCTATCACATAGTCCGCTCCGGCCCTGCGTGCCTTTTTGGCGGCCTTTTCCGCTACCTTTGAGAGCTTGCCGGCGCAGAGCGAATAGATATAGTTGCCCCGTTCGTCCTGGAAGTAGCTCGGGGTCGAGGACATGAAGCTGTAAGGCGTGGTTATGCCCACGAATGCCACTTTCACCGGGCCGAATTCCCTGATGACGTATGGCTCGTACATAGGTGCGGCACTGCCCCGCTCATAGAGGTTGCACACGCTTATCACGGCATCGAGGCTGTCGCTCAGCTCCCCCAAACGCTGCATTCCGTAGTCGAATTCGTGGTTGCCCAGAGTCACCACGTCGTAGCCGGCGGCGTTCATCAGTTCTATTATATATCCCCCTTTGGACACAGAGCCCAGACTGCCGCCCTGCACGAAGTCGCCCGCCGAGACGAGGCAGCTGTTGGGCGTCGCGGCATGCAGGGCCGCGATTTCGTCGTAGCCGTCTATATTGCAGTGGACGTCGTTGTCATAGAATACGGTTACTACGGTACTGTCGCCTGCAGCCGTTCCTGAATCAGCAAGCCGGCCTGCAGTTCCGCAAGCAGCACTCAGCAGGAGAGACGCAAGCAGGAAGAGATATCTTGATATTGAATCCATACAAAGCGAAAAAATCTATCAAATATAGAATTTTTCGTTAATCTGTCCAATAGCTTTTCCTAACCCTTCGCGGGAGG
>SAMEA3663038__coassemble_720_pt1 | contig 10329 bp, 6 predicted proteins | sample SAMEA3663038__metabat2_low_PE_020 | metagenome-assembled genome bin SAMEA3663038 (sample SAMEA3663038) | pig gut metagenome | biome: pig gut; feature: pig-associated habitat; material: faeces | place: France | collected 2012
TCGGCAGCAACTTCCATATCCCCGCTGCCGAGTTTGGAGTTCCTGAGCGCCTCCCAGGTAATCTCGACGAATTCTTCCGCATTCAGCAGGTCATAACGTGGCAAAGCCCTCGATGCGATTCCAAAGTTACCTTTGTAGGAAACACTGACCTTGTCCTCCCCGCCCTTTTTTGTGGTAATGACTATGACGCCGTTAGCACCTCTCGCCCCGTACAGAGCACCGGCGGAGGCATCCTTGAGCACGGTCATAGTTTCTATGTCGGCCGGATTGATGGAACTCAGGGCTCCATCATAAGGCACACCGTCCACCACATACAAAGGGGAACTGGAAGCGTTGACAGATCCGGTTCCACGCACGATTATGGAAGCGCCCTCTCCCGGCTGTCCGCCGCCTGAAGTGACCTGAACACCGGCAACCGTCCCTTCAAAGGACTTGGTGAGATTGCCAACGGGCCTCTTCGAAAGGTCATCCCCCTTGACCACACTTGCGGAACCTGTAAAGGACTCCTTCTTTGCGGTTCCGTATGCTACCACAATGACATCGTCAAGCAAGGTGCTTTCTTCTCTGAGCAAAAAGTCGAGTTCACACCTGCCCTCGACAGGCAGTTCGCTGTCAGAATATCCCAGACAGCCGGCTACGAGCACCGCATCCTCGGGAATGCCGGAAAGAGCATATCTGCCGTCCTCCGCCACCATAGTGCCGTTGGAACTTCCTTTCACCATCACAACGGCTCCCGTCAGAGGCTCGCCGTTCACATCCAGCACACGCCCGCTAACGTCCATTCCGTTCTGCGCTAAACAGAAGGCCGGAGCCAAAGAGAGCAATAGCGTAAGAATGTATTTTACAGTACTATTCATTTTCCACATCAAAAGTTTCGAGTATTTTAACATTTCCGATCAGCGGACGGGCCTCTATGTTTACAGACCTGGATGAAGACCTGACAGAAAGAGCCGATGTGCCCGGTACAGTTGCCGTCGAGAAACGTGTCACCTTGTCAGAAGAATTGCTGGTAAAGTTCACCAGGAGAGTATATTTCGTACCCGGTTCGAGCATCTCGCCGGAATCCCCGAACTGCAGTCTTACGGATCCGGTCATATTCAGCAGGTCCAGAGACGGTTTTGCCAGCAGAGTACCCTCTTTTTCGACAAGAGCGGCTGCGTCCTCTATGCTTACGCCATTGATTTCCGAAGTAGGTTTCATCAGATATCTAACTTCCGACATTTGGAGGTTGAGACTCTCCGCACTGTCAAAAGCTATCGAAAGGGTAGCGGCAAGCACAGCCCTGTCAGAAACGGCACCCAGCTTTACGAAAGCCCAGTCATAGTATTTTTCACTTGCCTTGGTCGAAAGAGTCGTGACCGCGAAACCCTTGCTTCCGTCCTCGGCTTCCACCACGGTGGCAAGAGTATAGGATGTCGCGGACGGGAGTTTGTAATAGGAGGTAAATCCACCGTTATTGAGTTTCTTTATGTCATCGGCATTCTTGAATTCCGTTCCCTGGCTCTCAACATACATTTTCAACATTTCCGTATCGGAATCGAAGAAAGTCCTGTAGGAGTAGGTGGAGGTGAGCAGGTTTTTCATTACGCGCACCTTTTTCAAAGGGTCGGAAACGGCATCTCCTATTCCGCCCTCCCATTTGACCCAAAGACTGTTGCTGGGATTATAGGCGCCGAATGTGCCGTAAAACAAACTTTGGGAGAACCAGTTCTGTCCGGAAAGCGGAGCTACGTCTGTAGTGCCGTCAGCAAGCGTCTTTGCCGGAACCTTCACAAGAGGGGAATTGACATTTCCATCCTTATCGATACCTATGACGACCACGTAATAACTCATCTCCGGATACACCGGAGCTTCCGTATAATTGCCTGTGCCGTACATTGCATATTCCTTTACGGCAGCGGCTATGGACAGACCGGCGCTCTCCGCGGCGGAACGGAAGTAGTTCATATATATATCCCTTATCCTATCTTCCGACGAAGACTCGAAATAGGAGGCCGGTATGGCGAAGAAGAGATAATTCTGGTCCGGGAGGGCATATACATTGAAACTTATATAATCCGAGCCGCTTTCTATCAGTTCAAGCAGAATCTGGGGAATGTCTTCATCAGCCCCTTTTGTCGTGAAGGTGAACTCGGCATATTCAGAAGCGCTGAGGTAGGGATCCGATGATACGGCCCTGAGTCTGAACACATATTCTGTCGAGGCGGAAAGACCGCCCAATTCTATGTTGCACAATTCTGTATTTCCCTTGTATGGTCCTATCTCATACTCATAGGAAGTGGCACCGTGTACGGGTATCCAGCTGAAAATTGTCTTAGACATATAAGAGGCGACCAGCTTCGGTTCCGGTGTGTCAAGTGCAGTGATTCCTGTCGTAGTAATACGGAAATGCACATATTCAGAATCGCGGAAGTTGCCGTTCCAGCCCTTGTCGGCCTTAAGGGAGAAAGTGTAAACGGTGGCCGGTTCCAGCCCTGAACACGTAACTGAAGTCTTGTCCGTAGTCTGGGGTTCCCCGCCATCGAATATATATGTATAGGACCCGGCATCGGTCACCGCGTCCCATCTGACCGTAAATGAATTGCAGCTTATGTCGCATACTGCGGCCTCAGGCAACGGAAGACTGACGCTTTCGGGAAGAGTATCCGCGGTACAGGAAAATATGCTGAGAGCGGCAAATGCAGCCGCAGCTGCGTCGAATATGGAAAAACACTTCATCATCTGCCCACTTTGATTTCTATTGTTTTATACAGATAGGCTCCGTCGGAGACCCTGAGGGCACAACTCCCGGGAGAGAGTGCGCTTATTTCAAGCTTTCCATCAAGGAAAGCAATTGAGACTATACCCTCCCTGGAGAGAGACCAGGACAGGGCCTGGGTATGAGGGAACAGGTCATCTATGTCTATGCTCTTTGTTTCACCTATGCTAAGACTGACGGGCTGAATGTCACCGAGGTAATCCATATACGTAAGAAGGCGGTATGTATCAAGCTGTCCTGCGCCCATTTTACCGACATACTGTGCACTCAGATTTGCATTGACAGGAGATGCGGAACTCAACAATGCCGCTCTAGGCCGGTCTGGGGTGAGGCCCTTCCGGTGTTCGGAACCCCAGTAATATGAAACGGCCAGCGCACAGGCTCCGCTGACGTGAGGACAAGCCATAGAGGTGCCGTTCATATAGGCATAGGCAGAAGTGCCGTCGGGGCCGGGGACGGTACTGTAAACGCCTCCGTATTCGCTGTCCAGATAAAGGTCACCGCCAGGCGCCGTAATGTCAACCCAGTCCCCGTAATTCGTATATACTGCCGCGTTTCCATTGTACGAGGAAGCCGAAACGGCCACAACCATATCGTCGGCCGCCGGGAAGCTCTGCCAGCTGACGCCCATATTTCCAGAAGCAAATACCAGAATGCCACCCTTCATAGGACCTGACTGGTTCCCATCCTCATCCACACCGGCATATTTGATGAAATAGTCCATGGCGCGTCTCAAAGCCGAGAAAGAACTCTTTGTCCAGGTGTTCCAGCTCAACTGCTGGTCATAGCCCCAGCTGTTCTGACAAATCACGGCTCCATTGTCTGCAGCATACTTGACTGCCCTGACTGCACTGGCGATGCCGGAGCCACTGCCTCCGTTTTCTCCTTCTCCCAGACTCTGCAAACACATTATGCGTACCCCGTCCCCGTTTCCTGAGCCTCCGGCTATGCCGTTAACTCCCAAAGCATTGTTGTTGACGGCTGCTATGGTTCCGGCAACGTGGGTTCCGTGAGCCTGCTCCGCGCTTGAGAAGATATGGTTATTGCCATCTATGAAATTGAAGCCATAGATATCATCCACATAACCGTTTCCGTCATCATCGATTCCGTTATCAGGGATTTCACCGGCATTTACCCACATATTCGCCGAGAGGTCCTCGTGGTCATACATTATGCCCTGATCGACAACCGCCACAATGACATCCGGAGAGCCTGTGCAGAGTGTCCAGGCCTTCCATACGTTGGCATCGGCGCCTATGAGGCTCGGCTTTCCCATCACAAGCCCCGTATTGTTGTAATGCCACTGCCTGTCGCGGGAATCCGCACTTTCATTAAAAGGGAAACGCTCCTTCCTCGTCACTGCGGCCGAAGAGAGTACCGGACGGCAGGCGTTCCCGGAACAGATTGCCCCGCCATCGTACATACGCAGCTTCGGCGAATACTCTATGAGCTCCACGCTGCTGCAGTTCCGGAGCTTTTTTACTATCTCTGAAGTTTTTTCCAGAGACCTGTCAAATCTGGCTATATACCAGCTGTCAAGACCTTCCTCCCTTGTCCTCTCTTCAAAACGTCCACATTCCGGGAACAACCTTTCCAGAGTGAAGTCCGGATCACTTTCCGCAAGCAGTTCCGCGATTTCACGGGTGTCCTGCATGGAGGAAGAGTTTCCGTTCATGGCCTTCGTTTCCTCCTGAGGACGGACCTTGATCATAAGCTCGCCCGGGACGCTGTTTGAAAGCTCATTGATTATCATAGGCCCATCAACGGGCCGGTCAACATCTGCGACCTGATTCTCCACACAGGAGGCAAGAGTCGCAAGAACAAGAAGTGCAGAAACTCGTCTCAGATTGACATTCATGAAAAATGTATGTTTCAAAACGTAAATTCTATTTTATAAACGGCCGTCGTCAGGCCTCTGTCTTCCTCATCATCCCTGTAGCCTGCTGCCCAGGCTATGTATTTCTTCCCCCTTACGAGATAAGAGGCATAGTCCTCACTCGAACTGCCGCTGTGGAGATAAGGGGAAATCTCTCCGTAGTTGGCATTCCTTATAGTTTTCACATATTCCCTGGCCACATCCTCCATGCTGGTGAAATCATCCATAAGGTCCGCAGACATAATGTCGCAAATGAAAGTCGATGAGCCCGAAGCCTTGACATTGAAAAAGCTTCCCGCCATCGAAAGGGTCAATGTCATATCGACCTGTGTAGCCTTCCTGGTACGGAAGGGCAATTGTTCAAGATTCCCGCTGTAAACAGGATTTCCCTGCCCGTCATAATAAAGGTCAAATACGAGAGCGCAGTATTCCGTATCATCCATCAGTGTATTGGCAGGAAAAGTCTGAACGTTCCTGCTGAGGAATGAAGCCGGTTCTACACCATAGATGGCTGACAGCCGGTCTATTTCACCAAGCATGATGGATATGTATTCTTCAGTTCCCATATCGCCGAAATCGGATGCCGATACGAGGGAATAGTTATAGAATACAGAAGCATCCCGCGGAGTAACCGTAACGGATGCGGACGAAGTGGTGATGTTCGAGACTTCCATACGGAAATTGCCGTATGCCGGCTGCGCGCCGTTTCTCTTGCCCTGTATCACGACAAGAGTCGCGTCCTTCACTCCCTCACAGGAAAGCGTGAGGCTTGCCGTCCTTTCCTGATCCCCGGTATTGGGACTTACGGAAATGCGGAAAGAGTTGTTATAGACCTTGGATATCTCTATCCAGGATTCCTCACAGCCTACAGTGGCGACATTGCCTGCTTTGGGACCGCTTATGGAGTAAGCGACCTGAATGTTCTCGCCGCCTTCGCTGCCGACATTGATGAATTTGTCTTCAAGTACGAAAACAGAATCTTCACCAGACTGTTCAAGTCCTCCGCAGGCGCAGAGCGCAAAAGACAGTGCAGCTGTCAGATAAATCTTCCTCATCATCTGGCTTCTTCAAAATGAAACTGGACATAAGAAATGCCCGAGAGCACCCTTTCGCCGTTAGTGGCAAACGCATAGGCGACATAATCCCCGTTTGTCATTGACGGTTCCTGAGAGGACGGGTTGAAATACAAGGCACTGAACTCGCCCTCGTGAAGATAAGCCGACACATTGGAGCCGCTGGCGGAGATATAGGCCAGAAAACTTTCAGCACATTTCCGTGGAGAGCTGTAGCTCTGCCAGTCGGAAAGGCTTATTATCTCAAGCGCGTAGGTCCCAGTTTCCGATGAAGTCGGCCTTACGGTAATCGTGTATTTTTCCGTGTCGATATTAATGTCAAACTCCCCGGAGGACGCAGGAATCCTACCCGTCGTGAAAGTCTCCGCAAAAAGTCTTCCGCTATATCCCCCGGCAAGACTGAGGTCGAACACGGTCACGACATACTCCGTCTCGCTCTTCAGCGAAGACAAGGTCGTCTTCACATAGCCCTTGTTAAGATATGGCTCAAGGGTATATTCTCTCCCGTACTTCTCTGCAGCCGCCCTTGCGGCTGCCTCGACGGCCTCTACATTCGCGGCAAGGAAGTCCCCGTCCGTCTCGAAACTGTCCTTGAAAGACGCCTCGACGACTCCGTAATAGTAATATGAATCCGGATTGCTCGGAGTGATTTCCAGTTCGGCCGACAAATAAGAGACTTCACTGACATTGACGGTAAAACTGAGGGAAGGGTCCGTCTTATAGTCCTTGTCGGCAGCCTGAATAACGGTAAGGATCACCGGTTCTGCTCCAGCAAGCGAAAGGACTATACGTCCCGTACGGTCGTCCGGCGTCCGATTTCCTTCAACACGGAAAGCCAAAACTGCCAAGTCTTCAGTTTCCACGCGGGAAAGCCAATCCACATCCGCCTCAGCCTCAGGGACGGTCCCTTCTGCAACTCCCGTTACAGAATACGGTATCTCAAACACGGATTCTCCGCAATCGCAATTCAATATGCGCTTGCCATCCAGGACAATCTCCGAATCTGCGACTTCGTCGGTACCGCTGAAATTACAAGCGATTGTGGTCAGGGCCACAGTCATAACCACAATCGCATTCAATACATGAGACTTTGTCATTCGCACTCGAAATAAACCTCAAAGCTGTAAATACTGAGGGTGCCCCAGAGCGTCTTCATAGTGAAGTACTGTACTCCTTCATCAACGACATTGATAGTCGAAACATAGTTAGGATTTGAGCCGGTGTATGTGAAGTCCATGGTGTTCGGGTAATCATAAGTCACACCGTCCTTGGAAAGTCTGACTGACAGTTCATAGTAATTGCTGTTGTATTGACGCTGGCTCGCATTTACAACAATCTTCTGTATGTTGCCCAATGCTTCGGTACATTTTACTTCGCCCTTGCCTACAACCGTTGCAGAAGCACTGGTCTTCTGCCAGTCGAAGGCAGTGAATTCCATTTCCACATCATACTCGAAGGAAGGATCGTTCACGCCCTTGGCCTTGAAAGTATGAGTGAACGAAGAAACAGCAGGTGCATCAGCCGTCCCTATGGTAGAATTGACAAGACTTGCTGCATCAAATATGTCCTGAGCAGTCACCTTGAGGACGCAATCCTGTGAAGTAGGGCTGGTCTGGGTAATGACAAAGGACGCCTCGGCAACAGGATCGGTGGCAAGGCTCATAGTAACGGTACCCTTCCTCTTTGCTCCGGTATTCTCAGCTACGCTGACCTTCAGGAGGCCGTTCTCAAGGCTTGCGCTGATCCAGGAATCCGAAGTGGAAACCGTTGGCTCAAGCTCAGTGGCATAAACTGAATAGGAGAATTCGAAATCGGCTGCCGCTGAGGAAGTCTTGAAATCTTCGGCTGCGATAACGATTTCAGGAGCAGGGTTGAGGTAGAGCGCTCCAACGAAAGGACGGCAGTTGGAGTCGCTGAGATCAGATGTGCAGATCTCCAGACAGCCCGAAGCTCCGGTAGGATTGTCGAAGAAATAGTCCTTTCCGTCAAAGTTTTGGGACTTTCCGGTCACATCGACGGTTCCGAGTACTGTAGTGTCGTTTGCCTCAACGAGTCTTACGGTGAATTTTCCCGTAACATCTGCAGTGTATATACCGAGGTTCACCTTCACGAGTTTGATGCCGTAGAAAGATGCCTCGGAAGCAAGGATTGCCTTTCCTCCGGTAAGATTCTGGTAAGCCATCTGCTGTTTGTACGGGCCACCCCAGCTTCCTAAGCTGGAACCGTAGTTGTTGTTTATCTGGTCAGGATAATAGAGGTAGAAATTCATCTTCTTGCCTTCCGGTCCCCATGCTCGTACAGGATAAGTTGAAGTGATGCAGTTCTGTGTACTTCCTGTCGCATATTTCTCCTCGCTCCATGATTCTCCGTCGGCGAGCACCACATTGTGGGAAACAACAGTATCGGCCTCCTTGAAATTCACTGTAGGAGCAGCAATGGCGCTGCGTCTGATATGGAGACCGGAGCGCTCGAATACGAGGTCTGCCTTAGCCGTGGAAACAGTGATCTCCACATCGTAATCTCCAGGAAGAGCGACAAACCAGGCTACGAAATCGGAAACCTTGACGCTGGCATCGGACTTGAGCACGATGGAGTCGTACATTGATGAAGATGAATATGGGCTGAGTTCAATTTCATCTATGTCCTTGGTAATGTCGAGCCTTACGTTTCCGGCAATGGTTTTGTTTTCGCCTACTGCCTTGATCGTAACGGTCTTGACCAGATAATCGGCGTACTGCTCCGGGACACCGGCAAAATCTATCCTTCCATATCCGAAAACGTGCGCAAACTTGACTGCATTGCCGTTCACGACTGCGCTGTACTCATCCCACTTCTCATCATAAGTGCTTTCCGCAGTGGAAATGGATGCAGGCTGCATCTGCATAACAGCATATTTCTTATCCCATTGGCTCTGAGTCGGAGTCTGCTCGGATGAAAGGCTGACGGCCCAGTTGGAAAGATTGGACTCTGCGCTGTAAACCGCTGAACTCGGGAATATTCCGTAGAATTTGTAAGTGTCGGCCCAATCATCGGAGACCACGCTATAGATGTTGCCGTCGAATACCGGCGTTTCAGCCTCAGCATCCGCAATAGTGAACGGAATGGAATATGTGCTGGCGACGTCACCGGCCCTGGTTGCGACCTTGATTGCCTTTGCAGGATTGTCCACCTTTGCAATGGCCCCGGAGAATTTGTCATTGTTTTCGAACACCATACGGCCTGCGCCATCATAGACAGCCCTGGTGGAGCCATCTTCCTCAAGCGCTACGGAAAGCGCGATGTTGCGTACATCCCCGTTCAGAGGGCTGATTTCATTTTTGCTGCAGGCAGCCAGAACGGCGACTGAAGCTGCCAGATAAAATATTTTTTTCATATCGCTTACCAGTTATATTCGGTGTCGGTGACAATCAGACTTCCGAATGCGTTGTACAAATCCTTGACGATGTTGATATACTGGGCAGAATACTTTCCGTCACTGTTGCGTACAGCCTTGAGAAGCACATAACCGTTCTTGACAGGCACCTCAGAGATTATGGTTATGGTCTTGGCTTCGGTGTCGAGGCTGAAAGAGACATTCTCTGCCTCGGCGAGCACCACGGTCGTATCATCCTCTCCTATTATCGAATATCCGAGAATGATTTCCTCGCCCTGCTCAACAGGCAGTGAATACTCACTGACCTTGATTGCAAAGGCATCGGTCTTAGGGATTCTGATCTCTACGGAGCCCTGAGTAAATACATATTCGCTATCGGTCTCACTCATGACTATCTGAGATGTAGCAGCACCGGAAACCGGAACAGGCGCCCAGTTCTGTCCGTCGAAAGATACCTCCCAGACATTGTCCTTGATTCGGAATTCAGGGGTCTTTCCGTCTGTTCCCGTTACAGGTACATTGGAATCACCGTTCTTGAGCAGGACTCCGTCAACGGTCCAATAGAGGACACCGTCGATTTCCGAGAAACCCAACTGAGGAGTGTGTCCATCCTTGCCATCCTTGCCATCCTTGCCATCCTTGCCATCGTTACCATCGACACCGTTGGTGATTGTAGCAGTAGTACCATTGCTGAAAACGATTACATAACCGTTTCCGTCAGCTATAGGAGAAACCGAGTTGATTGTAACTGCGGATTCAGCTGCCGCAACAAGGTCTGAAATAGACTTTGCATTGGCATTGACCCTGGATTCGAGTTCAGCAAGCTTCTTTTCAAGTTCGCTGACGCGATTTTCCAGGTCCTTCGTGCAGGAGCAGAATATACCCGCCACTGCAGCCATGGTCAATAGAAGTTTTTTCATTTTTTTGTTATTAAAGAACGTTTTATGTATGTTTCGTCATGCACTAGAAAGCAAGTACGGGCCGACATATTATCTTGTCATCCATCCAGGATGCGGTAGCGCATATCTTGCCATTGCCTACAAGCCAGAACGTACATTCCGACTCTCCTTTCTGGTATATGGTAGAGCTCATGATCTCACAGGCATCCGAGGATGCGCGGCTGACAATGAGTTCCTCCTTTTGAGAAGACTCGACCTTCGCCATGTGTGAATTGATCCTTTTCCTCACATCGCATCCCACGCTTATGTCTCCGTATCCGGAGTCCGGACCTTCCTTGTAATAGGTTATG
>SAMEA3663038__coassemble_826_pt1 | contig 9605 bp, 7 predicted proteins | sample SAMEA3663038__metabat2_low_PE_020 | metagenome-assembled genome bin SAMEA3663038 (sample SAMEA3663038) | pig gut metagenome | biome: pig gut; feature: pig-associated habitat; material: faeces | place: France | collected 2012
CAGCAGCAAAGCCGACCTGTTCTATATCGCATACCCCGCCTCCGGATGCAAGAGCCTTGCAGATGGTTTCGCGACTTTTGAAATCCCGGCCGAGCAGACTGCCGGACCACAGGGAGAATCCCTCTGCCTTCCGGCTACCGCGTTTACCGCACTTCCAAAGGCGAATGCAGTCAACAATGCGGCCGCCATCGTGCTGAACATCCCTGCCGACAACATCAGGTCACTGAAAGTCAGCACTGCCAACGGCGAGCAGATTACCGGAACAATTGACGTGGACATCTACGCCAAGGAGGTCAGCATCAAGGAAAGCGTATCTTCATCAGTGACAGTCAAGCCATCCGGGGAAAACTTCCAGCCGGGTACGGTCACAATCGCAGTCGTACCGGCTACGGTTTCCGGCGGCTTTAAGGTTGAAGCCGAAAGCAGCGACGGACAGGTTTCCACCAGCTGGTTCCGCGGGGAATATGAGCTTGAAGTTGCCAGAGCACTGGTTCTGGGCGAGGTCAACAGACCTCTTGCCGAGGAAGTCGCTTTCGAGGCCCGTGCGGAAGGACAGACCTCTTCGACCCTGACCGTATCCTGGTCACCAAGCAATTACAGCGATGCAGCAGCCGACGTTGCGATACCATACTCTTTCGCCCTTTACAAGGATGCAGCCTGCCAGGACCTCCACGTGCAGTTCTACACTCCTGCATCGCTGTCAAACTGGGAGAAAAGACATCCTAAATTCATATTTACCGGACTGGAGCCGAACACCAGCTACTGGTTCAAGGCAGTCAGGGAGGACTATTCCGCTGAAACCCTCCAGACAAGCAATGTTCTCGAACTCAAGACCCTCGAATCGAAAGTGGTCGCCGATGCCACCAGCGGCAATGAGGGAGACATCATCCTGAGCGAAGACTTCTCAGAACTCCTCTGGTTCGGTGACGGAGTGGGACAGGCAATGGGCTACATCAACGTTCCGGCATTCAGGGACGCTGCCCTTACCACCAATCCGGGTCCGGCACTCGGAGAGGCCAACGACGAGAGCCGCGTGACATTCGTAAGCTACGGCAACGAATCCCGTCTTTACAGCAAGATGGCCGCAGCCGTCTCCGGAACCCGTCTCGCGAAGTGGGGCCAGATCAACGAAGGTTCATCCAACCTCGTCTGCCTGCGTCCGGGCTATCTGAAACTCGGAGCAGAGAGCCGCATAGGCACACTTGTAACCCCGGAACTCAATTCCCTCCAGGAAGGCAAGTACAGTGACCTCGAAGTCACTTTCAAGGCCGCACGCTACGAGAGCGACCCTCTCGAGGCCCGAGTGGTGGCTGTCAGCGGCGAGATGGACGGAGGCAACACCATCGCCTCCCCTGCCTACGGCAAGTCCTGCCGCTTCAAGCTCAACGGGGAGTCTGGATGGAACGAGTACACCCTTGTCGTCAAGTCTGTCCAGAAGGGCCAGCGCATAGCCATAGGCATGGACAGAGAGGCGAACGGTTCCGCCGCAGGTGCCAAACAGATGAGGATGTACATCGACGACATCAGCGTCAAAGTGCTCAAAGTCAATGACAACCCTGAGCTGACCGAGCCAGAACTTTCTGCAAAGGCAAGGTTCACTGATGCCACCATCAAATGGAATCCGGTAACGGGAGCCGAGGGCTACAAAATCTCCCTGAACGGTGCACAGGTGGCCACCCAGACAGAAACCTCATATTATATGACAGACCTGGATATGAACACCGATTACACCCTGAAGGTCGAGGCCTACGACCGCACCCAGAGTGCAGTTAGCGAGGTGAAGTTCAAGACCAAGAATGTTCGGCAGGTCAAGCTGACTGAGAGTTGCCGAAAGGCATCGTTTGAATGGGATGCATTGGAAGCCGATTATCCTCCTCTTGATCAGAACGGCAACAAGAGACTCTATCAAATGGAGGTCTATACTGATGCTGAATGCGCAAATTGTGTGATTTCCTGCTATTCTTATAATGGTTACGCATCTACAAATACAACCTTTGCAAACTCCTCGTGGCTTGGCAAATCCGGTGGAGCCAACCTCAAATACAATACAAGAATAACCGTCGGAGGTCTACAACCGGCAACGAACTATTGGTTCCGTGTCCGCAGTCTCGAACATGTCAAAATCACTCATCACTCAACAGGTGGCGACAAGGAAATGTCCAATCCTGCGGGTACTTCGGAGTGGTCAACGCCTATAGCATTCACTACCCCTGTAAGACACGTTGAAAACGGGGACGATGTAGTTGCATTCTGTAGTTTTGACGACCTTTGCGTGCACGCCGACTATGGTAATGCCTGTCCGGGTATCACTCCTGGAATAGGCAACAGGGGAGGTGTCGCAGAAGCCTGGAACAATGGAGCCAATTATTGGACAGGCAACTATTGCACCTATGAACTCGCTATCACCGGGCACGAAACCAAGACTTGGGGATTTGCCAATGACTGCTCATCGTATGTGAATGGCGTAGCCAAGCCGATTGAGCGTAAACTCTACATCGGCAACAAATACTCCGGTGATATGGACGGCTGGTATGTGGATCAGGTGGCACGTCCTGCAATGGGTGCAATTTTGCTTGATGCCAATAATGCATTCGTGGCAACGCCGGCATTGAATAGTGCGCTCCTTAGCGAGGAAGGTCGTGACTGCGTGTTGACATTCCGCTATATGGGTATCTCCAACAATCCGGAGAATTATAATCAGCATCTTGCCATCAGGGTTTATGATTCAAGTTCTTACAGAGATGTGAAAACCATAGACCTGGCCAAGCCTTATTTGGAAGGCAGTGCGGCCAAGAATTCTGATTTCACTCAACTCTTTGATTGGAACTATGCCAGCATTGAACTTAACATCAAGAAGGGTGAGAGTGTGATGATTCTCAACCAAACGGGCTCTGGTGCTTCACGAATCGTCATCGACGAATTTAAGATAGTGACCAAGTAAATCTCGTTTCATTTTGTTGACTTGCAGCCAGCCGTCAGACTTCCAAGGAGGGGCGGCTGGCTTTCCAATATTTTCATATTCCTTGTATTTCATATCTTTTTGTTTCATATCTATTTATATATTTTATCTTTTCAAAAAATTACGAAATATGAAATATTTCCGAAAACTGCTTTCCCTTGCGGCCTTCGCCGCAGTTGTCTCCGCCTTTGGCGGATGTTCGGACCGTACGGTCTGCGTGAAGCCTCCGATGATGGGCTGGAGCTCCTGGAATGCCTATATGGTGGATATTTCGGATTCCATCATCACCCATCAGGCAGACCTGATGGTTCAGAAGGGCTTGAAGGAAGCGGGGTATAATTTTGTCAACATCGATGACGGTTTCTTCGGACACAGGGATTCAGCCGGCTATATGATACCGCATCCGCAGAGGTTCCCGAAGGGGTCGGCGGGGATGAGGGCTCTCTCTGACTACATCCATTCCCTCGGTCTGAAGGCCGGAATATATTCCGATGCGGGGCACAACACCTGCGGTTCAAGCTACAATCACGATTTGAACGGCTTCGGAGCAGGTCTTTGGTCACACGACATCCAGGATGCACAGAGGTATTTCAATGAGTGGGACTTTGATTTCATAAAAATCGACTATTGTGGTGCCCGCGATTTGAAACTCGATGAGCAGCAGCGGTATATGCAAATCCGCACCGTGATTGACAGCATTGCCTCCAAGCCGGTTGAAATCAACATCTGCCGATGGAACTATCCGGGTACCTGGGTGGACAGGGCCGGGGAATCCTGGAGAATTTCTGCTGACATCCGTCCTGTCTGGTCCTCAATCAAATACATTGTCGGGAAGAATCTCTATCTTTCGGCATACGCCTCCGGCGGACATTACAATGATATGGATATGCTGGCAGTGGGCTACAACATCAAGCCTTCTCCTTTCTGGGAGGATGGCCTGGGACTCAGCTACACTGAAGAAGAGGCTCATTTCGGGATATGGTGCATTATGAGTTCCCCTCTGCTCCTGGGCTGTGACATCGAGTACATCCCTCAGGAGACAATGAACATCATTGCCAACAGGGAACTGATTGCCATCAACCAGGACCCCCTGGGGCTCCAGGCACACGTAGCCCAGCATGAAGGCGAGAGCTATGTCTTTGTCAAGGACATATTGAAAAAATGGTCCGGGACAAGGGCGGTGGCCCTGTATAACCCTGCCGACAGCGCAGCGCATTTCCACGTGGATGCCGGAGAGTTGGAATTCGAAGGCGGGTTCCAGGTGCGCGACCTGAACCGCCACGAGGATCTCGGGATGTGCAGCGCCCTGGACTTTGTACTGCCGCCGCACTCTGCGAGAGTGTTCAAAGTGGAAGGCAAGCGTGTGGAACCGCGCCTCTATGAGGCGGAGTGGGGCTATTGCCCGGCCTTCACCGCAATCAGCGGAGACGGAGGAAAATATGTGCCTGTACAGAACGCATCCGGACGGGCTGCCGTGGTGCATCTGGGAGGGTCTGCTGAAAACCGCCTCGAGTGGAGGGATGTCTTCAGCCGGAAAGGAGGCAGATATATCCTGAAACTCAGAGTCGCGAACAGTGCTGGCCTGGAGGGCCTGCGCTTTGAAGTGAACGGCTGCGAACTGATGCCTGTGAACAGAATCATCCGCAAGGGCTGGGTTGAACTCGAATTCGAGGGCAGGCTCAGACGCGGAGAGAATCTCGTATGCGTCAGAAACGACGAAGCGGAACTGCCGGCCATAGACAGGCTCTGCCTGGAGCAGGCGGAAGGCGGCAGTGCACGCTGGAACGAAAGGCAGGCGAAGGAATGGTACGATGGCTGTGAATGGCCCGTAGGTTGCGACTTTATCCCTTCGGACGCAATCAACCAGATAGAAATGTGGAGCGCCTCCAGTTACAACCACGAACTCATCGACAAGGAGCTCGGATGGGCCGAGGAGCTGGGATTCAACACTTTAAGGGTTTATTTGAGCAGCGTGGTATATGCCCACGACCCTCAGGGCCTGAAGGAGCGTATGGACGACTTTCTGGGAATATGCGACAGTCACGGGATACGCCCGCTCTTCGTTTTCTTCGACGACTGCTGGAACGCCAAATCCGCATACGGGGTACAGCCGGAGCCGAAGCCGGGCATTCACAACTCGGGATGGGTGCGCGACCCTTCGGATGCGCTCAGGGCGGACACGCTGAGTCTGTATCCTGCCCTTGAAAGCTATATGAAGGACATTCTCGGTACCTTTGCCGAGGACAGACGCATTCTGATGTGGGACCTCTATAACGAGCCGGGCAATTCGAAGTACAAGTCAGGCAGTCTTCCACTCCTGAAGAAGGCCTTTGAATGGGCCCGGGAAGTGAGACCTTCCCAGCCCCTGACCTCCGGAGTGTGGAGTGACGGCCTGAAGGAGCTCAACGAGTTCCAGTTGGCGAATTCGGACATAGTCTCCTATCACTGTTACAGCGATAGCGAGATCCAGCAGAATACCATCGACACTCTCAGGCGCTATGGCCGCCCGCTGTTCTGTACCGAGTATATGGCCAGGACCAAGAACTGCACCTTCCAGAACTCTCTGCCTGTACTGAAAGCGAACAAAGTGGCCGCCATCAACTGGGGTCTGGTTGCCGGCAAGACCAACACCATCTTTGCCTGGGACGAACCTCTCCCTGACCAGGAAGAGCCGCCGGTATGGTTCCACGACATCTTCCGGCGCGACGGCAGTCCATACAGCCAGGAGGAAGTTGAACTTATCAGGTCCCTGACGAAGTGATGCTCCCGCAAATTACGATCAAGAAGTTCAGCCTCGGCATTCGCCGGGGCTGTTCTTATACTTTCTAGCTACTCATTACATCCGAAAGCATATAATCTGGACTAAATCACATAAAATTATATTAGAAAAGATATAATTTGCCAAAGTTTTACTATATTTACATCCGACAAGATATAATTTGGTGCTGATTATATGGAAAAGACATTGCTATCACAGACGGTAAAGCAGCTCCGCAAAGAGTATGGGCTGACCCAGGAGGAACTCGCCATGAAGTCTGGCGTAGGGCTCAATTTTGTGCGCAATCTGGAACAGGGAAAGCCGAGTCTTCGCATGGACAAAGTGAACCAGCTGCTGGATCTGTTCAACTACACCCTTACCGCTACACCCAAATATTGATGTCTATGAGACAGGCACAAATCTATAGAAAAGGTATTCTGGCCGGCACCTTGACTGAGGATGGTGGTGAGTACACATTCTGCTATGACACGCAGTACCTGTCCTCTCCCCAGGCAGTGGCAATAAGCCTTACGCTTCCACTGCAGCCTGAGGCTTACACCAGCCCGGTTCTGTTCCCGTTTTTCGATGGACTCATCCCTGAGGGATGGCTACTCGATGTTGCACTGAGGAATACCGACATCAGCGTACTCGACCGAATGTCTCTGTTGCTGCTCTGCTGCAAGGAGTGTATCGGAAGTGTGAGTGTAGTGCCCCGATAAAACGATAGTCTATGTGTAAGTGTTTATATTGTTACAAGGAACTGGAAGAGGGACAGAAGGACTTTCATCCAGGATGTGCACGAAAGTTCTTCGGCACGTCGGATGCTCCATTGCTGGAATATCGCCGGGAGGAGCTTGACGCACTGGCGGCACAGGTGATCCAGGCACAGACTTCGCTGACCGGAGTTCAACCGAAACTCTCGCTGAACCTTCATAAGCATGAAGGAAGTAACCGTTTGACCATCGTCGGCCTCTGGGGAGACTTCATCTTCAAACCGCAGACTGATGCGTATCCTGAGCTGCCGGAGAACGAGGATCTCACCATGCATCTGGCTGAGGCTGCACGCATCAAGGTTATTCCCCATTCTCTCATCCATCTTGCGGATGGCAGCCTAGGCTACATCACGCGTCGTATCGATCGCACGAAGAAGGGCGAGAAGATCGACATGGAAGATATGTGCCAGCTGACACTCCACCCGACCGAGTACAAATACAAGAGTTCCTGCGAGCAGATAGCAAAAGCAATTGCAGCTTACAGCTCCACTCCGAGACTGGACCTTGTCAACTTCATGCAGGTGCTCCTCTTCTCATTCGTGACCGGCAACAATGACATGCATCTGAAAAACTTCTCTCTATACCGTCCGAAGGCATTGTATCCGGCATACGACCTCTTGAACGTGGCGATTGCCAATCCCAAGGACAAGGAGGAGATGGCGCTGTCGATCAATGGTAAGAAGGCTCAAATAAAGCTTGCTGACTTTCTCAAGGCCTCGGATACCATGGGGATCGAACAGCGCGTCACCCTCGGGCTTATAAATGGCCTGCGGAATGCCATGCCAGCTTGGATTGACCTGATAAATGACTCACTTCTCAGCGACGAGATGAAACAGAATTATATTGATCTTATCAGCAGAAGGATGGATGTTTTGACCAAGTCTTGAAATTTCGGCATCGTCTGCTATCTTGTTATAGTAGTACAATTGTCCGAAATTCTCAAGCAAGAGATTCCTCACTGGGCTAGAGTGAGGTTAATTTTAGAGCTCCTTATTAAGAAATTCTCTCAAAGAGATATGCTTGATACCATTCTCATCCCTTGAAGTCAGAAACGGAGTGACACTGATCACATATTTCGGATGATTATCGCGGATCTTCTCCAATGGTCCGAATTCCCTGTCTCTTGTAGCCTGTTCCCCCATCAGATATGTAGCCTGTACATACGCAGTTTCACCCGGTTTTGTGCATACGAAATCTACCTCACCGGCTCCAAGAACACCGACTTGCACCTTGTATCCTAGAAAACACAGATGTTTGTACACAGCATTCTCGATAACCTTCTCAATATATGAATCCATACCGCCTTCAGCCTTGAGATTACGTAGTCCGAGATCGTCCCAATACACCTTCTCGTTTGATTCCAGAATCTTCTTTCCATGAATATCGTAACGAGAAGCAATATTCAGAAGATATGCTTCCTCATAGAATCTCCTATAAAGCAGCACCAAATTGCTTGATATGTTCTCGCCCTGCGATTTCATATATTTTGATATGCTGTTGGCAGAAGTCAGTTTACCCGTAGTGTCAGCATAGAATGCAATCAAATTATTCAAGAAAGGAACATTACGTATGTCGTGACGCTCAATAATATCCTTAAGCATTATCGTATTGAAAACACTTGAGAGATAGGCCCACACATGCTCATCACTATCCAATCCGATCTGGCGTAGGCCAGGCAGACCACCATAATTAAGATACTTCATCAGCGACTCATCGCTATCTTGAAGATTATGAAACATAAGAAACTCAGGATAAGTCAGCGGATGCACTCGAATCTCAACATATCTGCCAGCTAATAAAGTAGAAAGATCGCCGGACAGCATCTTTGAATTACTTCCCGTGATAATCACATCTGTATTGTCCTCCGTGTACCAGCTGCAAATGCTCTCCTCGAACTTTTCAATCTGCTGAACCTCGTCAACAAGAATACAATTGTGCTTTCCTGGCAGATACTGGCTTTCGATGTAGTTATCAAGATCGTCCTTTGTCTTGATGTTCTTGAATGCCTTCTTCTCTTTATCAACATAGATTACATTTATGTCCTCTTCCTCAGAGTGCCTCTTGATAAAATCCTTAAGAATAGAACTCTTACCCACGCGACGAGGACCTACAAGGACAATGATATTGCCTTTGCCAATCCATGAATCAACCTTGTCCGCGTAATGCTTCCGTGTCAAAATCTCCATAGTCTTTCTTATTAAAGCAAGGCAAAATTAACACTTGTGGACAACAAAAACAAGGTAATTTTCAATTTTATTGTCTGTGGGCAATAAAATTATCTTGTAACGATTCCTTCCTCCGTCATTGCCTAAGACGTCTTATACTTCTCAATCAGCTGCTGAGGCGCGCAGTCGTAGTACTTGCGGGTGAGCTTTTCTACGTTTGAGTCAACTTCGAGGTAGTTGTTTTCGATGAAATCCCTGAAGTTGATTTGTGAATTGACCAGAGGACGGAAGAATTCAGTTATCTGTGCTTTTGTGGGGGACAATGTTGAGATGGGAGAGGTGTGGGTGTAGGACAATGATACCACGGTAATCACGGCTCCCCTTCCTCAGCACTGGCATGCACCTACTGGCGGAGTTCGGCCTGTTCGGCCTCACCCCACCACCGCGTCGCTTACGCTCTTTGCGGCCCCACCGCTTCCGTGCCCCGAGTGGCACGGAAGCCAGCGAGGTCATGCCAGATGCTTGAGGGTGAGCCTCTTACTTCATGAACTTGAACGCCTTGTCCAAGCACTTCTTCTTTTGCTCCAGATTCGGATGCACGTACAGATTCAGCGTCGTACCGATGTTTGAATGGCCCAGTAGCACGCTCACTGTCTTGTAGTCACAATTGCTCTCAATGCATCTGGTCGCAAAACTATGCCGAAGTCCATGGAACTTGATTCTCGGTATTCCTAGCTCCTGCATCAGCGCCTTGTAATAATTCCGGTACGTCCGAGGCTCAATCGGCTTGCTCTCATTGCTCAGGACATAGTAGTCTGGATTGACAATGCCACACAACGGCTTCAGCATCTTCATCAGGCTCTTCGTTATGGGAATGTCGCGAACCGAGTTCACTGTTTTCGGCATTCCCTCTATCAGGACCGTCCTTCTGGGTTCTTCGTCCATCACAT
>SAMEA3663038__coassemble_843_pt1 | contig 9486 bp, 8 predicted proteins | sample SAMEA3663038__metabat2_low_PE_020 | metagenome-assembled genome bin SAMEA3663038 (sample SAMEA3663038) | pig gut metagenome | biome: pig gut; feature: pig-associated habitat; material: faeces | place: France | collected 2012
TCTTGGCGACCTCCTTGCGCGGGCTCTTCATAAGCTCCATCTCCACGAGGTCCTGGATGTCCTCGACGCCAAGGCAGGTCTTTTCATTCTTGGAAATCTTGTCGGCGATTTCAGCCGCGAGAACTATATCCCCGCTGCCTCCGTCCGCTTCCATTGCTTTGAGTATCGCATCGATTATCTTGCGATTATTGAAATCGACGGTCCTTCCGTCTCTCTTTAACACCTGGCTTACCATAACGAGTCCGATTTTAATTCACGAAAAAAAATGCCCGCGCCTTCAGGGGGCGCAACGGTTACAAAGATATGCTAAATGCTTCTTTGTTTTGCACAAACTCCGGGAAAAAGTTATTAACAACAAAATAAATAGCCTGTTAACTTTTTGATTAACAGGCTATTATATGGTATTTTAATTTAGAATTTTACAAAATTGCCGTAGGGCTGATAACATTTCTGTTTCACTCGGCTATCCACACCAGGACGTGGCGGTCGAAGGTCATATAACCCAGTTCAAACTCCTCCTCGTGTTCGTCCTTGTGGATGAAGGTGGCCTCCAGTTCGCCCTCGTCGCGGAGGTTGAACTTCTCGACTTCTATCTGCTCGGCGAAATCAACGCGGTTGATCGACATTCTCTTGTATATGGCCTCCTTCGCGCACCAGTAGATTGCAAGCTGCTCGTTCTTCTCCTCCTTGTCGTCGTCCAGGTCGTCTATCTCGTCTTCGGAGAGCGCCTTCTTCTCAACGGCGGAGAAATCCCTGTCGAGGGATTCTATGTCTATGCCGAGATCATCCTCGTCGTGGGTGATAATTGCGACGTACTTCTCGGTGTGGGTGATGCTTATGTTGGTGACGCAATTCTCAAGATAAGGCTTGCCGTTGTCGTGGTGACTCAGATACACCTTCTCCTCGAAAACCTCGTTGAGCAGGGCGCGCACCGCAAGTTTCTGCTTGCGGAGCGATTCGCTGCGTATGAGCGATATTTCCTCCATCTCGTCGGTAGGGACGGAGCACATTTCGATGAGTTCCTGCTCGGTCTCGGTTATCTGCCAGACCGAAATTTCAGCTTTGTTTTCGAGTTTCTTTCTTAAATATAGGCCCATATAGGAAATTATAATGTACAACAAAAGAACCGCCTCTCCGTCGGGAGAGCCGTCACAAATTCATCCGTCTGACTGCGTGGGCACGACAACGGGTCGTCAGATTTCTGATCCGTCGCAGCTGCAAGAATTATTGGACTGGGAGGTTCCACTTCTATCAATTTGCTAATTCAGCGGCAAATATAAGAATATTTTAATTCCATTCCATCAAATTTGCTATCTTTGTCGTGTTTTGAAAAGGACCCTGCCGGAAGGCAGTCCGGAAGAGTATTGAATTTTTTAACAGATACAAGAAAATGAAGTATTTAACTGACGAGAAACTCGTTATCGTAGGCGCCGGCGGAATGATCGGCTCCAACATGGCTCAGACCGCTCTTATGCTCGGCCTCACCCCTAACATCTGTCTTTACGACATCTTCGAACCGGGTGTTCACGGTGTAGCTGAAGAGATGTATCACTGCGGATTCGAAGGTGCAAACATCAGCTGGACCACCGATCCTGCAACCGCCTTCACCGGTGCCAAGTACATCATCTCCTCAGGCGGCGCTCCACGCAAGGATGGCATGACCCGTGAGGACCTGCTCAAGGGCAACTGCCAGATCGCAGCCCAGTTCGGCGACTACATCAAGGAATATTGCCCTGACGTAAAGCACGTGGTAGTTATCTTCAACCCTGCAGACGTGACCGCTCTCACCGCACTCATCCACTCCGGACTGAAGCCTGAGCAGCTCACCTCCCTCGCAGCCCTCGACTCCACCCGTCTCCAGAGCAACCTTGCAAAGGAATTCGGCGTACCTCAGAGCTCAGTTACCGGAGCCCACACCTACGGTGGACACGGCGAGCAGATGGCAGTCTTCGCTTCCCAGGTGAAGGTTGACGGCAAGCCTCTTTCCGAAATGGGTCTCTCCGCAGAGAGAATGGCAGAGATCAAGCAGAACACCATCCAGGGCGGTTCCGCAATCATCAAGCTCCGTGGCCGTTCTTCGTTCCAGAGCCCTGCCTACTGCTCCGTGAAAATGATCGAAGCTGCAATGGGCGGCGCACCGTTCACCCTTCCTGCAGGCACTTACGTAAACTGCGAGCAGTTCAAGAACGTCTTTATGGCAATGCCTACCACCATCGACAAGAGCGGCGTTCACTTCGTTCAGCCTAAGGGCACCGAGGAAGAGCTCGCAGCTCTCCAGGCTTCCTACGAGCATCTCTGCAAGATGCGTCAGGAAATCATCGACCTGGGCATAGTTCCGCCTGTATCAGAGTGGAAGAGCCTCAACCCTAATCTCTAGGATTTTCACTGAAAGACCGTCCCTGGACATCGGGGACGCTACGATAAGCGGAGGTGACCTCTACAGGTCATCTCCGTTTTTTCGACAGGAGTTCCTGCAGGTCGAAGCGCAGGGCCACGATCTGGCTTCCTCCGCTGTACCGCCCGTTGAAATTGAAGCGGGCTGCTATTTTCATATACAGTCCCGGAGCTATGCGCGGTTCCCAGAATATGTCTATGCGCTCATACAGGGCCGGGACATCGATCGCGGCCCCGGCCGGACGCACGCGGTAGTAAGGATCGCCCATATAGAGTCCGCTGCCGTACTTGAAGCCACCCGCATCAAAACTGTCATACAGAGGCATCAGATCGCGGCCATAATACAAAGTGTTCCTCAGACTGAGCTTCCACTTCCTGAGCTCGAAGGTGAACTCTCCCCCCTGCGGGCACTGGAAACGGCCCACGTTTATCCTGTCCCTCTGGAAAGACTGAAGGTAGGCAAAAGAGAACGAGAGCCTGTCAAGGGGAACAAAAGGCGCGAGGTCGAACTCTATCCACGGACTGAGAAGCACATTGTCCACGACTCCCCTGACCTCCAGACTGTTGGCATAATGGTACATATAGCCCGAATATCCCATACGGAGCCAAGGCAACAGTTCGGCGCTTCCGGCGGTGAAGATCATAAAACGTTCGCGGCGGCCCTTGCCTATCTGTCCGAGCCAGTCCACGCCGAGCTCATAGCTGGAACGGGGACGTTCGAAACGCAGCAGAAGGCCCTCGATATTGGGATCGTAAAAACGCAAGGAGTCGCTGAGGAAGGCCTCGCTGTAGCCGGCCCGGCTCTTGTTGCGGGAAAAGACTCCCGCAGTCATCTCCATCGAGCACTTTTCGCTGAGCTGTTTCTGAAGCGAATAGTAAAGGGTGAGTTCCCCCAGCATATCGGCGGCCTTGCGGCCCGAGCCGAAATCGGCCGTCACATCGGCGCCCAGCATCACACGGTGAGTGGCCTCTCCCCGGAAGCCATATCCATTCGCGGCATCGCCTGTAACGGCGCGTATGCCTATTTCCGGACTGAGGCGGAAAGCGAAAATGGTCATAGACGGCGTGAACATATCCCCCGAAGAGGCGTTCTCGCGATTGTCGAAACGCATCGAAGAGGCGAGGTCGTAGTCGAAACGCAACTGCGCCCCGGCCGGGACGCAAAGCAGAAGCAGGACCGGGACGAGGGTCAGCGCGAAGGCTTTCACAGCTGTTACGGGGCCTCTCATCTGAGTATCTGGGCCAGGAAACGGTTGGCTCCCGGCTTATACGTATCTTCCACAAGATAGCCGCACTCCGGACACCAGCCACCGCCGAGGAGTACATACTCGAGGGAAGAACTGAAGCGGTGGCCGTGCTCACACTCCCACTCGAAGAGGGCACCCGGAGTCCAGGCTCCGCTCTCACCTGCCGTGGCAGGGTCGGAAGGCCCCAGGAAACGGCCTCCGCGGAAGGCTGCGGCAGCCTCCAGGGCGGCCGTGTCGAGACAGTGTATGTCCACGGATTCGTCATAGCCGTGGTCGAGCACAAGGGCCTCTCCGTCGGCGCTGGCCTTGGCAAGGTCTTTCTCCACATAGCCCGGACGCATCTGGGCCCAGGAGCGTATGCTGCGGTACTCCTCGAGGGAGCCGTAATAGGCGGCCAGCTTACCCGGGTCATTCTTTACCCAGTCCTGGGTACCCATGCCCTTCTCGAAGGCATAGGGCTTCATGAACATGCGTACGGCCCAGGCCGGAGCGAGGAAGGCGAGACTGTAGAACCAGGGCAGTCCCTTCTTCAGGCGGACGAAATACTCATCAACCGGGATATTAGCCCTGAAATGGAGATACTTTTCAAGCTCGTCCGCATCCTCGTACCACATTCCGTGGAAATTCCGGGTGGCGAACCATTCCGGCTTGAAGACCTTTTCGGGGCCGGGGAGGCCCAGGGCCGCGAGCATACGGCTCTCGAACTCATAATTGGTCATCCTGTATTCCGGACCGCTGGATATGTTATAGAAACGGTTCCAGAACTCTTCCGGCACGTCGTCCTCGACCACATTGGCGAGAAGCCGGCCCGAATCCTCTATGGTGGCCCACTCCAGACCTCCCCTCACGGGAACGTGGAAAGCGGTGGGATTCACGGCCTTCAGTATGCCTCCGTAGAGTATGCCGCTCTGGCGCAGGGACACCCAGTGCTTCAAGCCCGAATCGCAGATTATCTTCTCGGCCATGCACTTTGATACCGAATACATGTCGTAAAGACTGGCCCTGACAGGGTCGCCGCAGCGGCCCCAGAGCAGCTCGCCCATGCGGTTGCCGTACTGCGCGACAGAACCTATATATACAAGTCTTATCTCGTCCGCATTCTCCTGTTCGAGAATGGAGTTCACTATAAGACGCGCCGATTCGACGTTCGTGCGGAGGGTCTTTTCAGGGAAATAGTCCGCCGCTGGGCTGACCATACCGCCGACGTGGAGTACGAAATCGGCCCCTGCTACGCCCTTGCGTATGGATTCGGGGTCAAGCAGGTCGCCCCAGATTATGCTCAGATCGGGATTGTCGAGATAGGGGGCGAGTTTCTTCCTGTTTTTCTTGCTTGGACGGGCCAGGATACGGATGTGGAAGCGGTCGCTCTTCTTGAGCAGTTCCTGCAGTCCCTGCCAGCCCATATTGCCTGTGGCACCGGTCAAAAATACTGTTTTCTTCATAGCGGATATATGTTATCGCGGTCTGAGCCATTGCTCCGGATTCTGCGGAGTCTGTTCCTTCCAGACCTGGAAATGCAGCTCGGTCTGGCCTGCAATGGTGTCCACCGAGCCTATCTTCTGCCCGGTCTTGACCTTGTCTCCGGCCTTTACCGAACAATATTTAAGTTTGCAGTAGAATGTGAAGTAATTGCCGTGCTGCACGAGCACGCATTTGTTGTAGCCCGGCATAACCACAATCTGGCGCACCTCGCCGTCAAAGACCGCCTTTACCTCGGCTCCCGAAGCCATGGCTATGTTGATGCCGTTGTTGAAAGGCAGCTTTACCGTGGTGAAGACCGGATGGAAGCGCTGACCGAAATGATCGGTCACCGTGCCGTCCGCAGGCCATGGGAGCTTGCCCTTATTCTTGGAGAACTCGGCCGCGAGGGTGTAATCCACAGGCCTGGCTTTCCCGGCCGTGCCCTTGCCGCCGCTGTTTGCGCGTATGAGTCTCTCTATCTCCCGGTTCAGGGCCTCAACCTCCTTGCGTTTGGCGGCGAGCTCTTTTTCGTAACGCTTGCGGTCCCGCTTGAGCGTCTCCACCAGACGGCGGGACTCTTCCTCCTCCTGCGACAGGGCCTTCACCGCCAGGGAGTGCTGGGAACGCACTATATCCGCATCGTTGCGCAGACGGCGCAGGGCGAGCTTCTCCTCCTCCAGTCTCTCCCTTTCCTCGCGTATCTTCAGCGCCTGTGCGTTCAGCGAGGAGGACATATCTCTGAAATATGAGTAGCGCCGCCACGCCTGGCCGAGGTTTTCGCTGGCCAGTATATACATATACCACACACGGGCGTCGCGGTTCTTGTACACGGCATATACGAGGCGGGCGTAGTAGGCTTCCAGACTGTCCAGACGCGCCTCCAATGCCGCTATCTCTTTGGTTTTCAGACTTATGGAACGGTCGTATGAACGCACCTGCTCCTCGCTGCGGCTAAGCAGCTCGCGTCTCATCGACACCTTCTTCTGCACCAGTGTCAGGCTGCCCAGAGCGCTGCGGCTCCTGGATTCGTTGTCGCCCAGCTGCTTATCCAGCAGGGCTATCTCTTTTTCGAGACGGGCCTTGCGCGCTTCCTGGCTCCTGGTGTTCTGGGCCTGGAGAGGAAGGGCAAGCAGCAGGGCCGCCACAAGTGTTATGAGACGCAGCTCCTTCATCTTCCGTTTGCTTCGCGCCTTCTGGCAACCCTCTCCTCCAGGTCCGGTATGTCCTGCTTCCAGTCTTTCTGGAGAATCTGGTCCCAGTACATAAATGCCAGGTCATACTCTCCGAGGGAGTACAGCACCTCGGCATAATGGTCCATAGACACGACGCTCTCCTTCGCTCCATAGAGCATTGCGTGCTTGAAATGGCTCTTGGCCTCACTGTCTCGGCCCTGGAGATGGAGTATCCAGCCGTAGGTGTCCAGATAGGTCGGGTTGTCCGGCTCTGCGGCCACTGTCCTGGCACTCATTGCCAACGCCTTGCGCAGCTTGCGTCCTTCGACACTGAGGAAATAGGCGTAGTTGTTCAGCGCCGGCAGGTAATCCGGGTCTATGGCCAGGGCCTTTTCATAGCATTTGAAGGCCTTCCCGTCCTCCCCGGCAGCGTGGTAGGCATCTCCCTTGCCGGTGTAGGCGGACACCCGGTCCTCATCCGTGGCGGCCTTATGGGCTATAACACTGTCGTAAGTTGCCTGAAGCCCCTCCCAGTCCCTGAGCCAGTAGCAGGCTCCGGACTTGTAGTCGTAAAAGTCCAGACGATCCGGAAACTGCTCTATGCAGCGTTCCGCCTCCTCTTTCAGGTCCTCCCAGCGCTTGCAGAAAAACAGGAAGGAACAATAGTTGCCCCTTGTGTCGAAATCATCCGGAAAGTTGAGCGCATTGCGGCGGAAGCAGCTGTCAGCCAGGGCGGTCCTCTCCGTGGCAAGGTAATACAATCCCACCGCCACATTCACCGAACTGTCCCGTCTGTGGGTTGACAGGGCTGCATCGTACATAGCGTCCAGCTCCTTGCCGTAAACGCGGAAAAACTTGCCGTCCAGACGGCTTGTGAGCGCCTTCAGATACTCTGCCTTGCCGCGTGGCAACACGGTCTCGCGGGACATGAAGTCCGTTATAGTCGGGAAATATTCACTGAAACGCGCCGTCATACGGTAGGTTTCCGCCTTGCCCAGAAGCGCCTGCGCGCAGTCGCCGTCCAGGGAAAGGGCCTCGTCATAGAAGGCCAGGGCGCTGCTGTCACGGTACAGGGACATTTCGTAGTCGCCCAGCATCGAAAGCACCTGGGGCGAGGCATATTCCCGGCTGTAGGCGAGCAGGCAGTCGTGCGCTTCCTCCGGCCTGCGCAACTGCAGCAGCAGCTGGTAGCGCGTGATCACAGTAGGGTCGGACTTTCCCGACACGGCCTCCAGACTGTCTAGCATGCCGAGGGCTTTCTCGTAGTCTCCCTGGGATATGTATATGTCCACCAGACTGTAGTAGAGTTCGCTTTTCTTCGGGAAATCGCGCAGCAGAGACTCGTATATCTCCCCCGGTCTGTGGCGGCATAGAACTGGCCCAGTCGGTAACGGTACCAATAGTTGGACGGATCCAGTGCAGCCGCTTTCCCGAGCGCCAGTTCGGCAGTCTCATTGTCCTGCACATATATACTGCTCATACCCAGATAGAACCAGGCGGCATCGTTGTCCGGCGCCTTCCTCAGCAAACTGCGGAAAAAGTCGGCCGACTGCCGATACTCCCCGTTGTTGAAGAGATCGACACCGATCAGGACGGCATTCTCAAGCATCCTTGGCGACGGGACGGCTCCGGCATTCTGCGCCGGGGCTGCAGCCGATGCGGCAAAGAAAAGTGCCGCAGACAATATATATCTTAAAATCCTGTGAAGCATATTCACACAAAAGTACGCATTTTTTTTGATTATCTTTGTCAACGCTGACGGGGCCGCTCCCGGGGACGCATGCAACGTTTTGACGGCTGCACGCATCTTCTCCGGGTCGATACCCCTGGGCAAGGCAATTTGAACGACGGATATTCATACGAACTGCTCGAATCCTGCAAAAAGGGGGATCGCAAGGCGCAAAAAAGTCTCTATGACCTGCTTGCGCCCAAGATGATGGCTTTGTGCATGCGTTATGCCGGCAGCCGCGAACTCGCTGAAGACCTGCTTCAGGACGGTTTCGTGACCCTCTTCTCGAAAATGGGAAACTTCAAGAACGAAGGCTCGTTCGAGGGTTGGGCTAGAAGGGTTTTCGTGACTACCTGCCTGATGTACCTGCGCAAAAACGATGTGCTCAGGATGAGCGAAGACATCAGCGAAGCCAGGAAACTGAGCAGCAGTGAACCCGGGCAGATGGAAGAGATAAGCTACCGGGAGCTGATGTCCCTGGTAATGGAACTGCCGCCGGGATTCAGGGCCGTATTCAATATGTATGCGGTCGAGGGATACTCCCACAAGGACATTTCCGAACAGCTGGGAATCTCGGAGACCACATCCCGGACACAGTTCAGCAGGGCCAGGACCTGGCTGCGCAAACGATTGGAAGAAAAGAACAATGGAAGATAACAGATTCGATCTCGAAATACGCTCGATGCTTGAGAATGCCCGGGAGGACGTTCCCGAGGGTCTTTGGCAGGGCATCGAGAGCAGGCTTCCGGCCCCGGCAAAAGCCAGGCCGGCGGCAATCTGGTGGAAAATAGCTTCCGCAACGGGCGCCGTGGCTGCAGCCGTGGCCCTTACCGTCTTCTTCAGCACCCGCCCTGTGGTGCAGAACCCCGTGGACATAATCCCGTCGCAGGATTCCGGCCTCTCACAGCTCATGGAAACGCCTCTTGCTCCCGAGACCGGGAACATAAAGCCGCTTTCCATCAGCCAGGCCCTCGGAGAGAGCGTTTCAGAGACTGACGGAGAGGACGTCACTGAAACGGCCGGAGAGAGCGTTGCGGAAGAGAATGCCGCAGCCGGAACGGCCGGGAAGGAAGAGACAGCCCCGGTAGCAGGAACGGAAGAAACAGCCGTGGCAGATGAAACGGCAGTGAGGGAAGAAACGGCAGTAAGGGAAGAAAACACGGCTGAAAACTGGATAAGGAAGTACGAAAGCGCGGACTTCGACGAAAGGGGCGAGGAACTGCAGAGAAGCCGGAAAGAAAAACGGGGAGTGGTACTCTCGGCATACGCAGATGCCCTGAGCAACAGCAATACCGCCAAGGCCTCGGACATCAATATGCTGAAGAGGCCGGCAGTGCCTCAGGCCACCACCATAGAAGAGACTGGAGAATCCCGTTACGCCATTCCGGTGGCAGCGGGAATAGGACTGCGCTTCGACGTGAGCAAGCGCTTCTCCATAGGCACGGGAGTCAGCTGGTCCTACCTTACCCGCAGTTTTTCCGGC
>SAMEA3663038__coassemble_862_pt1 | contig 9356 bp, 4 predicted proteins | sample SAMEA3663038__metabat2_low_PE_020 | metagenome-assembled genome bin SAMEA3663038 (sample SAMEA3663038) | pig gut metagenome | biome: pig gut; feature: pig-associated habitat; material: faeces | place: France | collected 2012
ACTTTTCGAAGGACTATCCGGAGGCGAAGCTCTTCCGCCTGGAGCAGAACTACCGCAGCACGCAGGTCATAGTCGAGGCGGCGAACTCGCTCATAGAGAAGAATTCCGACAGGATTAAGAAAAAATGCTTCTCCAAGGGCGACAGGGGCGAACTCATACGCCTTATCGAGGGATATACCCCGGAAGAAGAGGCGCGCCTCATCGCATCCTCGATCAAGGGACGCATATCTTCGGATTCGGCATCCTACAGGGATTTTGCCATACTTTACCGTACCAATTCGCAGTCCAGGGCCCTTGAGCAGGAACTGCGTGCGGCCAACATACCCTACCAGATCTTCTCGGGAAAATCCTTCTTCGAGAGGGCTGAAGTCAAGGATATGATGGCCTACTTCAAGCTCGTGGTCAACAACAATGACGACGAATCCTTCAAGCGGGTGGTCAACAAACCGGCCAGGTCCATAGGGGATACGACTCTGGGAGCCGTGATCGCAGCCGCCAGGGCGGAGGGAGTCAGTCTCTTCAAGGCTGCTTCCGGGGACAAGCTCGCGGAATACGGCCTCAAGAGCGCCGCCATAAGCAGACTTTCGGCCTTCTGCGCAATGATCGCTTCCCTTAGCGCCCGCGCCTCCGGGGAAGACGCCTATGAACTGGCCAGGGCCATAGCCCTTGAATCCGGTATGATGCAGATGCTCAAGTCCGACCTCAGCGCGGAGGGCCAGGCCAGGCTCGGAAACGTGGAGGAGCTCCTGAACAACGTGAAGCAGGTGGTGGAGGAGAAGCACAATGCGGATATGGAAGAGCTGCTGGCAGCAAGCGACAGCGCCGAACTGGAGAACGTGGAACTCCCAGTGGTGCTGCTGGCCGACTATCTTGAGAACATATCGCTGCTCAGCAGCATAGATATGGGAGCAGAGGAAGGCGAAGGAGAGGATGCCACCAATAGGGTGGCGCTGATGACGGTGCACTCCTCGAAGGGCCTGGAGTTTCCTTACGTCTTTGTGAGCGGTATGGAGGAAGGGCTTTTCCCTAGTGGCGGCCCTACAGTGCTGCCCCAGGAACTGCAGGAGGAACGCCGTCTATTCTATGTGGCCATCACCAGAGCGATGAAGGCGCTGAGCATTTCCTTCTCCAAGACCAGGATGAAGAACGGGCAGACCGACTACCATTCCCCGTCCCGCTTCCTGAAGGAGATAGACTCCTCATATTTCAGGAATCCATTGACTAATCCTTTTGAGGTATCCCGGAAACAGGACCCGCCGTCCCCATTTTTCGGGAGCCGACAGTCGTCCTTCGGGAGTCGTCCGTCGTCTTCCGGCAACCGCCCGTCATCTTCCGGCAGCCGTCCGTCATCCTTCGGCGCACAGAAAACGGAGCGTCGCCCGAATCTTCCGCCACCGCCGGAGAAGGCCGGGTTTGTGCCTTCGCCTGTGTCGGAACTGCGTGAAGGTCAGAGAGTTGAGCATAACCGCTTCGGCATGGGTACACTGAAGTCCATCTCCGGACATGCCGCCGATATGACAGCTCTGGTGGAATTCGACAATTTCGGGGAAAAGAAGCTTATTTTGAAATACGCCAAACTTAGAATTATTTTTTAATGAAAATCTACTCTTTTTGTGGTATGCGAATAAAAATTGTACTATATTTGCATCGAAGTTTTTCATAGTTTAAGTTTAGGTTAAGTGATAGGCCCTGTCGCAGTTGATGTGCCAGGGCTTTTTTTTATCTTCAGACAGTTTTTTTTCAAAATTCACAAAATCTTCACTGATTTTTTGAATCGCCGTTGAGAAATCGGCTTTGTATCTTCCGCTGACATATTTTTGCCGCAAGCTGCATTTGAGCAGCGAATGAAGATATGAAGAGAAAAATGCTGACCTGTGTTGCGGTGCTGGGTACTATCGTACTTCCGACCGCTTGTGAAACCCTTTTCGTCGGTTCGAGAGGGGAGATGGTAATCAATTTTGCCGAGCGCAGCTACGAGTCCACAAAGGCCGCCTATTCGCTGCCGGACACCAATGATTTCGTATTGGAGGTGACGGATGTTTCCGGCAAGCTGGTGTATGGAGGGAAATTCGGCGCCGCTCCCGAAAAGATGGAATTGCCGGCAGGAAACTATGGTGTCAAGGTCTATTCCAATGAATTCAAGGCTCCGGCCTTCGACCTTCCGCAGTATGGAGACTATCAGCTGGTCAAACTCAATTCCGGCTCATACGTAAAGGTTAATCTGCTTTGCTCACAGCTGAATGCCGGCATTCGCCTCAAGACCGATTCCTCCTTTCTGACAGCCTATCCCGGTGGCTTGCTCTATGTGAAATCTCCGGACGGGAAACTGCTCTATGCCTATAGGGAAACGCGCATTGCCTACTTCAATCCGGGCCAGGTTTCGGTAGTGCTGTACAACAACGGGACCGAAGAAACCCTGCTGAGCCGCACGCTGGCAAGCCAGCAGGTCCTTACGGTGAACATCTCGGCCGTGGCTCCATCCGGCTCGGCTTCCGAAAGGGGGATCAATATAGAAATCGACACTTCGAGAGTCTGGACCAGCGAGAACTATGTGATAGGCGCAGACAAAGACAAGGGCGCGGAGCCGTCAAATGCCTATTCGGTTGTGTCCGCAAAGGAAAACATAGGAGATGAAGACGTGTGGGTGTACGGCTATATAGTAGGCGGCGACCTGACCTCTTCCTCCTCGGGAATTTCATTCGCGAAACCCTTCTCCTCGCGCACCCATCTGGCCATAGCGGCCAAGTCTTCGGTCACTTCGAAATCCTCCTGTATGTCGGTGTTCCTGCCGGACGGGGAAATACGTGACGAACTCAATCTCTGCGACCATCCCGAGAATCTGGGACGTCAGGTCTTCGTCAGGGGGGATATAGTTTCCGCCTATTTCGGGATACCGGGAGTCAAGAATCTCAGCGAATACAAATGGCAATGAGAAAGGCATTTGCAGCAGTCCTGCTTCTATGTGTCCTGGGAGGATGCAGGGAGGAACGGCTTCAGTTGCGGGAGGAAGACGGAGAAGGCGAAGTGCAGATAACCCTGTCCTTCGCTCTCGGGCCCCGGAGCAGGAGCATATATTCGGGAGTAGGGGACGCGATAGACGACATCTGCCTCTGGGTATTCCGTGAAGGCCGGTTGGAGAGCTACAGCTACCTTGAAGCCGGGGCGGACGCCGTGCTCAGTCTCCTGAAGGGGCGCAGCTACAGTTTCTATGCTATCGCAAACGTCTATGACGACCTTGCGGAGAGCACATTGCCCGGACTGGCCGGAGAGGAAGAGCTCAAAGGTCTGAGACTCCCGTTCTCGACCTTCAACATGCAAGACAGAAAGCGCAATATGCCTATGGCTTCCGAGCTTGAGGATTATGCCCCTTCGGAGGATGGAATGCTGAGTCTGAATATGGAGAGGCTGTTCTCGAGGATCGTATTCCGTTTCGAGGCCGATGAGCGCATGCAGGAGCAGAACGCCTCGCTTAAGAGCGTGAGTCTGAAGAATTCAGCAATGGACATACAGCCCTTCGTGCGCAATTCCCTGGCCCTGGAAACTGCTGACGGGGACTGCTGCACTGATCCTTTCAATGCCATGTCTTCCTCCGGGGACTCTCTGGTCTTCTATTGCCTGGAGAATTGCTGCGGTATCTCGGAAAACTCGGAACCCCGGCTGAAAACCCCGGAGGGAGCTCCTTCGGGACAGCCCAGCTATCTGGAGCTTAGGGTGAGTCTGAACGGCTCCCTGATGAGCGGGGAAATGATATACCGTTTCTGCCTGGGAGGGAACAACTCCAATGATTACAACCTCATCAGGGACCACAGCTATTCTGTCACCCTGCGCTCACTTTACTCCAGTGTGGATTCGGGCCTGGACGACTGGCAGATCAGCGGGGACGTGCTGAAAGGGGAGGGGACAAGGATTGGCCTCTATCTGGGACAGTTCCGCCGTTTCAAGCTATCCGACGGGGACAGGGTGGAATTTTACGACCCGGACCTCGGCAGCTGGCAATATTTCATAGGCTATTCGGACGACGATATGGTTTCCAGGCGCTTTTCAAACGGAATCTGTATGGCGAGCTATTATTCCGAAGAGAATGGCAGCAGCTGCAATCCCGATTTCTATATATATTCCACGGCCGCCGGCAGCGACGAAACCGCACTTGTGCGTATATGTCACGGCGACGGCAGCGAAGACAAGTACAGCATTAACCCGCCTGCAGTGCCTTACGGCTTCTCGGACCTGAGTCTGATAGAGGCCAGCGAGGATGGCTATGACTGTTCCGTGACCAACATCGCTCTGAACGGCCGTTTCGGAGAAGTGGATGCCTCGGAATTCCGTATTCCGGAGCACTACCGCTATGCCGATCTGCCCTATTCCGGGAATGGGACTATGACTTTCGCTCCTCTGCCCCTGCCGGACTGCCTTATGGACGAGTGGCGCGGGTCTTTCGATTCGGATGCCCGGGCTGATGAGGCCCTGGATGCCAGCTGGGTATGGTCTCTCTTCGACAGACTCTATCTCAAGGACTCCTCGGGTGCCGGAATCATATCCGATTCTTCCATTGCAGACTGTATGGGCTGCTATGCGGACTATCTCAGCGTGGCCGGCAAGCCGAGGATATGCTTTTACGGCAAGCAGGCAATGGAAAGGAGGGATGGTTTCCTGGAGAACAGCGTATTTTCCCAGGAAGTCGCCTTCAAGGTGGATGAGGCTTTCCCGGATTGCGGCTATCTCGGGGAGTGTCTAAACCGGGAATTCCTTCCCAACGGAGAACAGAGCAGCTTCGGTCTTTCCATGCCTGCAGCAGTCAGCCGCAGGGCGGAATGGCGTCTGGATGAACAGGTCTGCGCGAGGGTGGCTTCCGGGAAGCTCAGCTTCGACTATCCTCTCGGCTCCAAGGCGTCCGCAGCCCCGGCGGCAGGTCCGCTGCACATACGGGGCAGGGTGGTCAACCGTTTCACTTCCAGGATTATAGACGGCGCATACGAAGTGGATGTGATTATATGCCTGCCCCTGATCTGCACCGAACGCATCTCTTCCGGCGGCCCGGACTCCTTTACCCTTTCGGCTACGGTCGCAGTTGCCAGCGATGAATGTTTTTATGACAATATCAATCTCTGGGAAGATATATTCGGCAGTATTTTCAACAGCGATACGGGCGTGAAGGCCCAGCTCTCCCTGGGAGCTGAGAACAGGCTCTTCTTCCCTTATCCGGACCCTGCCGACGTGGAGTTCGAAGTAAGCAGCGGGGTGGATCCTGAGGGATATGGCCCAGAGTTCCTGGCCCGCTATGCAGCGGCAAACCTGAGCGGCTTCCTGAATCCCGCTGACGGGTCTGTATGCCGCAGTCTGGACCTGTATCCCACGGCATACGCCCGCCTTCTTCTTTTCGAGGACGTCAATACGGAAATTACCCCGGCCGTGGATGTTTACGGCCAGGGTAACAGGATATTCGAATGCCTCTGGGGCAGGGTCAGATGAAAGCTAGTCTTTCTTCCTGTCCAGATGCATTGAGTAGCTTATGACGAAGATAATGAGGGCCAGGTAAGGGAAGATGGCCATCACTTCTCCGTGACTTCCGTTCCAGTCATAGAGGAAGAGGTCCACGTTCGCGAATTTGAGAATTGCGCTGACCACGCCCATAAGTGCACCTCCGGCTATGAGGCCGGAAGCGATGAGGGTACCCTTTTCCTGACGTGCCTCGTTGACGGCCTTATCCTTGCTGCGGCTGCTGACGAACCAGGAAACGGCTCCGCCCACGAGGAGCGGAAGGTTGAGCTCGAGAGGAATGAACATACCCAGGCAGAAGGCGAGGGCCGGGACGCCGCACCAGTTGAGTATGAGGGCGATAACCGCTCCCAGGCCATAGAGTGCCCAAGGCGCGCTTCCGCCGTTCATCATAGGGCCTATCACGGCTGCCATTGCATTGGCCTGAGGGGCTACGAGAGCATTCTCGCCTGAGAAGCCGTAGGTTTTGTTGAGAATGGCCATCACTCCGCATACCGTGACGGCCGCCACTATGGTTCCGAGGAATTTACAGCTTTCCTGCTTTGCCGGGGTGGTGCCTATCCAGTAGCCTATCTTGAGGTCGGTGATGAAGGCTCCGGCTACGGAGAGGGCAGTGCAGACCACTCCGCCTATGAGTACGGCTGCAACCATTCCGAGATTGCCATTTACGCCCATTGCCACGAGCAGCAGCGAGGTAAGGATAAGGGTCATTATGGTCATTCCGCTGACAGGGTTGCTTCCCACTATGGCTATCGCATTCGCGGCAACCGTGGTGAAAAGGAAGGCGATTACGGCCGCGAGCAGGAGGGCGATCACCGCCTGCCACCAGTTGCAGGCAGTGCCGAATACGAAGAAGGCGTAGGCCAGCAGTATGGTGATGGCTATGCCATAGACTATGATGGTCATAGGCAGGTCCTTCTGGGTCCTTTCCACATTGGTCTCCTTGCCGTCCTTGCGCTTCATTTCGCTTACAGCAAGCCCGAAAGCAGATTTTATCACGCCGAAGGATTTGAGTATGCCTATGATGCCGGCAGTGGCTATGCCTCCTATGCCCACCGGTCTTGCATAGGTGGAGAATATCTCTTCGGCGCTCATCGAGGCGATTGAGGCCATAGAACCGCTGTTCATCAGGTCCACGACGCTTTCCCCTCCGAAAATGTTTATGAGCGGGATGAGCACGAACCATACGAGGAAGCTTCCGCAGCAGATTATGAGCGAATATTTGAGTCCTATTATATAACCAAGGCCGAGCACGGCGGCGCCTGTGTTGTTCTTGACCACAAGTTTGTGGTTGTCGGCCAATGCGGCACCCCAGCCCGTCATTCTGGTGCTTATGGTTTCGGCCCAGGTGCCGAAGGTGGAAACGAGGAAGTCATAGAGTCCGCCCACGAGTCCGCTTATCAGCAGGGTGAGGGCTCCTTTGCGATTGCCCTCTCCGTTAACCAGTACCTGGGTGGTTGCGGTGGCTTCAGGGAAAGGATACTTTCCGTGCATTTCCTTGACGAAATACTTTCTGAAAGGGATGAGGAAGAGTATTCCCAGAACACCTCCGAGCAGGGAGGAAAGGGCCATCTGCCAGAAGCTGACCTCCAGGTCGAGTATGTAGATTGCCGGCAGGGTGAAGATAGCCCCAGCCACTATGGCTCCCGAGCAGGCTCCTATGGACTGGATGATCACGTTCTGTCCCAGCGCCCCCTTCTTCTGCAGCAGGCCGGAAAGCCCGACTGCTATGATCGCGATAGGGATGGCGGCCTCGAAGACCTGTCCGACCTTGAGCCCGAGATAAGCGGCTGCCGCCGAGAAGATTACTGTCATCAGTACGCCCAGCAGCACCGAATAGACGGTCGCCTCCTTTGGACTGCTTCCCGCAGGCAGGAGAGGCTTGTACTCTTCGCCCTCCTTGAGTTCCCTTCCGGCATTCTCCGGAAGCTTGTAGTTTTCGTTTTCCATCTGTAAGTTACGTTGATAAATTGAAGATTGCCATACGCCCGGCAAATATAGCAATCTTCAAAATACCAAAGTCGGATATCCCGGGAAACTTATGGATATCTTACTCCTGAATAATCGTCCGGAGCGGTGAATCCCACCTGGGTGAATTCATTCCCGAAACCATCCCTCGCCACGACTTTTATCTCTTCGAGATTTGCCTCGTCCTTGATATTGTAGTAGTACAGATGCCAGGTCTTGGAAGTGTAGTCCTTGCTGACGCTCTGCATTATGTAGAGTGAATATGGCCCGAACATATCCAGATAGGTCTTGCTGCCCTGGCTGAGCGTGCCTGTCTTTACGCCGTTCTCATATACCTCGAATTCCCAGGACGCGTTGGCGTTGAAAACGTTCACGAAGGCCCTTCCAGCAACGGTCGCATATCCCCAGCTGTAGCTCTGGCCGAAACTGGAAGTGAAGTCTTTGAACTCGCTGCCCTTGTATATCCTCATCTGGAAGCCTTCGTCGTAGTTGGTGGCCTTGTAGAGGTGGTTCTTCACCCTGTTGCCGGCGAACTCGAACACTCCGTATCCGTTCGGGGAGGCGTCGGTGCAGAGGGTGCTGTGCCACCATCCTCCGCAGGCCGCTCCCAGATTGTTGTCATAGACCTTGTGCCCGTTCACCTCGAAAGTGATGCTGTTGCGTATGTAATGGGTGTGTCCGGAACATATACGTGCCTCCCTGAACTCCCCGAGCAGGTTTATGATGTCCTGATAGTGTCCGTCTCCGCCGAAATTGCTGCTGTTGAACTTCTCCCTGAATGGGCAGTGCACCACCAGCACCAGATATTTGTCGCGGCTCACGTTGGACAGTTCCTGCTTCAGCCATTCGTACTGCCAGTCCCAGAAGCCGGTGTCGTAAACCGAGCTGGCCGAACCGGTGTGGCGTATGTTGTCCATCACGACAATATGGACGTCGCTCCTGTTGAAGGCGTAGTTGCTCGGCCCGACATGGCTCTCCCAGGTCTGCACCGCCAGTTCGTCGCCGTCCTTTGGAAATTCGTGGTCGTGGTTGCCCATACACTGGAACACCGGGATTCCTGTCTTGTTGCTGCCCATCGTAGGCAGCATTTCGGGATAGAGTTCCCACTTGTTGTTGACTATGTCGCCCATCGTCACGGCGTAGCTGTTCATGTCGCCATCCTTCGAAGCGACATAATTGCGTATGTCGGCAACCGTCTCGTTGATGAAACGCTTGATCTGCACCGTGCTGCCGACCTGCGGGTCGCCTATGGTCAGCAGTCTGAACTCTTTTTCCACCGCCTGCCGCTTCAGTTCGAAGTTATATTCGCAGACTCCGCTGCGCAGCAGCTTGTAGAATACGGGCAGGCCATAGCTGCCGCCGGTCACCACTTCCGCGTCGGCAGGAATGGTGTAATATACGTAGCGTGCGCCTTTGCTGCGTTCGAAACTGTACTCGCCCTTGCTGTTGGTGGTCACGCATTTGCGTCCGTCGCTGACCGTGACTCCGACTGCCGGCTTCCCGTCGTCATAGCTCAGCTTGCCATATACCTTGGTGCTGCGGTTCTTCAGAGGATCCTCGATTACTGGTTTCTCCGAACAGCAAACAAGCACTGGCGCCAGAAGCGCCAGTGCAAGTAAAAATCGTATAAGGTATTTATACATAATTATTTGGCTGTGCCGTATCCAGGATTCTGGTCCTTGGTCGGATCCATCGCAGGGTTGGTGTTGATTTCCTTTGCAGGGAATGGCCAGAGCCTGTCCTTGGCATCGTCGTACTTCATATCGGTGTCGAACTTGCGGAGATTGAAAGTGTCGCCGCTCTTCCATACGCTGTTCTCGTCGTAGAGTACGGTCCAGTTCTTGTCGATTATCGGCTTAGCATTGGATATATATGCCTTCGGAGCGGTGCTC
>SAMEA3663038__coassemble_863_pt1 | contig 9345 bp, 9 predicted proteins | sample SAMEA3663038__metabat2_low_PE_020 | metagenome-assembled genome bin SAMEA3663038 (sample SAMEA3663038) | pig gut metagenome | biome: pig gut; feature: pig-associated habitat; material: faeces | place: France | collected 2012
CCACCCGGAGAAGGTGCTGGACAAGATTTGGAAAGACTGGGAGAAATTCGCCCAATACGCCTTCAACAAGTCCCACGCAACCTGCTATGCCTGGGTCAGCTACCAGACCGGTTATCTCAAGTGCCACTACCCTTCCGAATTCCAGGCGGCCAACCTTACCGCCAACCTCGGAAAGGCGGACGAGATAAAGAAAATAATGGCGGACTGCCGCAAGAACCGCATCAATGTGCTCAATCCCGATGTCAATGAATCCACCGAAGAGTTCAGCGTCAACCACAACGGCGACATACGCTTCGGTCTGGCGGGCATAAAGGGCTTCGGCGGACAGGCGCGCACAATCATCGCAGAAAGGCGCGAAAACGGCCCGTTTGCGGACGTTTTCGACTTCTTCGAGAGGATGTCCGGCAAGATAGGTTCAAAGGGCTATGAGTCGCTTATTTATGCCGGAGCCCTGGACAGCTTCAACATAGGCCGAAGTGTCTATTTCCAGCCGCTCAAAAACGGGGATACCCTTCTGGAGGCCCTTATACGCTACGGCGAGAACCTGCGCCGCCACAATGAAGACAACATCTGCTCCCTCTTCGGCGATGCGGAGGAAGTCAAACCTGAGAAGCCTCAGATTCCGGAAGCCCTGCCTTTCGACAATATGGAACTGCTCCACAAGGAAAAGGAACTCGTGAATATGTACCTTTCGGCCCATCCGCTGGATTCCTACAGGTTCGAAATGGACAATTTCTGCAACATAGACCTGGCAATGCTCCCCGGAGCAATAGAGGATTGCACGGCAAAGCAGAAAGGAATGAAAGTCTGCCTGGCCTGTCTGGTAAGTTCCATTACCAAAAGGCTCAACAAGGCCCAAAAACCATTCGCCGACGTCAATATCGAAGACTTCAACGGAAACTACTCGATGAGACTCTTCAGCAAGAGCTTCGAAGCATTCGGTGAGAAATTCGTTCCCGGAACCACCCTGCTCATAGAGGGCCGCATAGACAGGGGTGGATGGCGCAAACCCGAAGACAATAATGCCAACGTGGACTATGAGCTGAAAATCGACCGCGTGATGCACCTGGGCAACGCCTCGGAAGAAATGGTAAGTTCCCTTACCATGCTCGTTCCCGTGGAAAAGGTGGACAAGGAGTTCGAAAAAGAGCTTCTGAGGGTGCTCAAGTCGAACAAGGGCAAGACCCCTATGATGCTCGTCATTGTGGACACTGCCCGCAAAATGAGCGTACAGTTCAAAGTCGGCAAGTTCCACGCAACAATAAGCACGCAACTCATTGACGAGCTGCGTGCCATAGGAGTAGAGGTCAGGATAGACCGGAAATAGGCCTAGAACTTAAGTACGGCCTTTATAGGATAGTGGTCGGAGATGAATTTCCTGTCCATATAAGGCTTATCCACGGTGAGGAACTCGCTGCAGTCCGAGAAACCGGAATAATAGATATAGTCGAGCACCTTGTACTTCTTTCCCCAGCCGTTGAAGCTCGGTTTGCTGTCACTGCTCGCAGCCGACTCACGGGCCGAGAGCATCTTGCCTTCGAGGGACTTCAGACAAGGGTTGTCCGGACCGACATTGAAATCCCCGGTAAGTATCATAGGATAATTCTCAGGATTCATCGATGCGATTCGCTCGACTATGAGAGCCAGACCCTTGATACGGGCTTCCGTTCCCTTGTGGTCCAGATGGGTGTTCACATAGTAGAAAAGCTTGCCGCTCTCCTTGTCCTTCATCAGGGCCCAGGTAGCCGTCCTGTAGCAGGCGGCATCCCAGCCGCGGCTCGGTTTTTCCGGCGTCTCGGAAAGCCAGTATGTGCCCCATTTCAGCAGCTTTATCTTGCGGCTGTCGTAGAATATGGACATGTGCTCTCCCTTTTTCTTTCCGTCGTCCCTGCCGACTCCAACGGACTTGTAGCTGATATTTCCGCGCCGGCCGTCAAAGCAGCTGAGTATATAGTTCACCTGCTCCGGCAGGGCCTCCTGCACGCCGAAAATGTCGGGATGCTGGTCCTGAAGCATCATTGCGGTGGCCGGATAGCGGAAGGCCCAAGAATTTGTGCCGTCGTTGGCGCTTCCGAGCCGTATGTTATACGATATGACACTGATTTCCGCGTCCTTCTCCTTCTTTCCGGCGAAGCAGACGCAAGGCAGCATGAGAGCCGCTGCAATACTGAGAAACGCTATTCTTTTCATAGCACAAATTTAACTATCTTTGTGCGGATAAACAATAAGTTATGGCAGAAGAAACATTCAGCTCCATAGGCCTTGTGGAAGCCATTGAAAGACTCTACGAAGGCTGTCCATACAAGGCATTCGACTCCAGTTATTTCATCACAGAGGGCAAGAGCGTGGCCACGGTAAAGACCAGGACCCTGCTGGAAGGAATAGACTTCGATCTGGTTTACTTTCCACTCACCCATCTGGGTTACAAGAGCGTGATAAGCGTCACAGGAGAACTCTATGCCGAGTTCAGCCGTCCCCGTACCCTCGACGTGGTGCTGGGCATCTCCTCGAAATTGGATTTCAAACAGGTAAAAGAGCTCTGGAAAGGCATAGTCAAAGCTGCGGAGGAACACTCCTACGCAAAGCTGAATCTCGAACTCATCCCATCCCGCAACGGACTTTGCATCAGTCTTGCCGCCTCCGGAGAATGCAGCCTCCTCGAATGCAAAAGGCGTCCTGCCGCCAAGAGTATGGACCTTATATGCGTTTCAGGCAACCTTGGAGCCGCTTATCTGGGCCTCAACGTGCTGGAAAGGGAGAAAAAGAACTGGAGCGAGGGCAAGAATCCAAATCTGGACAAGTACAGGCAGTTTGTTGGCGCCTACCTCAAACCGGAATTGCAGAGCGGAATAATCGATGCCCTTGTGGAAAGTGACATCTACCCTTCTTTCGGTTATTTCATAAACAAAGGTCTTGGCTCCACCCTCAAAGCCCTGGTAAGGGACAGCGGTCTTGGAGCCAAGATCTATGTGGACAGGATTCCTTTCGAAGGAAACAGCTTCGACACCGGCAAGGAACTGGGTATCGACCCCGTAACCGCTGCCCTCAACGGAGGTGACGATTACCGTCTGCTGTTCACCATTCCCATCAGGAATCACGACAGATTCCGTCACGACTTCCAGACCTTCGACATAATCGGTCATCTCGCCCGCCCGGAAGCAGGAGCCGTCCTGGTAACCCCTGACGGGCTCGAGCATCCGATAAAGGCGCAAGGCTGGGGCCAGGAATAGCCTATTTCTTGAATATATTCAATATGCTGCTTACGGCAGAACCTATGGTGCTGGCGTTTTCCGCTACGGCGCCTATCTTCTCTGCTGCAGTCGAATTGGAAGCAGAGCTGATAGCCTGGGAAGCGGCGCTCTCTGCCAGACCGGTCAGCTTATCTACGACAGTTTCAGAGTTGGTATTGTTCACAAGATTGCTGGAACCCAATACGAGACCCTTGGCGAAAGAAAGCTTGTAATCCTTGTCGGATCCCTTCAGACCGCTGATTGCGCTGGAAAGAGAAGCCACGTTCAGAAGGTTGGTGGCATTGCTGAGATCAAGCTTTCCGGCACTCTTATATGATGAATAAAGTGCCTTGAGAGCGGTACCCGCAGCGGAGCCGGCCTCATTTGCAGCCGAGCTTGCCGTATTTACCGTAGTGGTCGCAGCCGCAGAGTCTGCAGTTTCGGAAGCAGTGCTTTTCTTGAAAAGGGAGCAGGATGCGACGAGCATCACAAGAGCCGCAGCAACGGCGAAAAATCCTAACTTTTTCATATTTTTCATTTACTTAAGGTTTCTGAGAAGTATGTTGAGATCGACTTCCTTGCGTATGATGGAATTCAGATCCTCTATCTTAACCCTTTCCTGAGCCATGGAATCGCGGTGACGTATGGTCACGCAACGGTCGTTGAGGCTGTCGTGGTCCACGGTTACGCAGAAAGGAGTTCCTATGGCATCCTGACGGCGATAACGCTTGCCTATGGAGTCCTTCTCATCATACTGGCAGTTGTAATCGTATTTCAGGTCATCCATAATCTCCTGGGCAAGAGCCACCAGTTCAGGATTGTTCTTGAGCAGAGGCATCACAGCCACCTTCACAGGGGCAATAGGCGCAGGAATGGAGAGCACTACCCTGCTCTCGCCGTTCTCAAGCTGCTCCACCTTGTAGGAGTGGCTGAGCACTGCAAGAACCATACGGTCCACACCTATGGAAGTCTCCACAACGTAAGGGGTGTAGCTCTCTCCCGTTTCCGGGTCGAAGTACTGTATCTTCTTGCCTGAATACCTCTGGTGGTTGCCCAGGTCGAAGTCGGTCCTGGAGTGTATGCCCTCGAGCTCCTTGAAGCCGAACGGGAAGTTGAACTCGATGTCGGTAGCCGCATTGGCGTAGTGGGCCAGCTTCTCGTGGTCGTGGAAACGGTAGTTCTCCGCACCCATTCCAAGATTCACGTGCCAGTTCATACGGTTCTCTTTCCACTGCCTGAACCAATCCAGCTCGGTACCCGGTTTGATGAAGAACTGCATTTCCATCTGCTCGAACTCCCTCATCCTGAATATGAACTGACGGGCCACAATCTCGTTGCGGAAGGCCTTTCCTATCTGCGCGATTCCGAAAGGAATCTTCATTCTGCCGGTCTTCTGCACGTTAAGATAGTTTACGAATATGCCCTGTGCGGTCTCAGGACGCAGGTATATGGTGCTCGATGCATCAGCCGTGCTGCCCATACTGGTCTTGAACATAAGATTGAACTGGCGTACGTCAGTCCAGTTGCAGGTTCCGCTGATAGGGCAGACTATGCCGCAATCCACGATTATCTGGCGATACTCGGCGAGGTCATTCTCGTTCTGAGCCTTGAGGTAGCGCTGATGCACGGCATCATACTTTGCCTTTTCACGGAGCACGTTAGGATTGGTTGCCCGGAACTGCTCCTCGTCGAAGGACTCCCCGAATTTGCGGCGTCCCTTCTCCACCTCCTTGTTCATCTTCTCCTCGATCTTTGCGAGATAATCCTCGATGAGCACATCCGCACGATATCTCTTCTTGGAATCCTTGTTGTCGATGAGAGGGTCATTGAAAGCGCTTACGTGACCCGATGCCTCCCAGATCTTAGGATGCATGAAAATGCAGGAATCGATTCCCACTATATTCTCGTGGAGCCTGGTCATCGCATTCCACCAATAGGACTTGATGTTGTTCTTGAGTTCAACACCGAGCTGTCCATAGTCATAGACAGCACCCAGTCCATCATAGATTTCGCTGGACGGGAATATGAATCCATACTCCTTGCAGTGTGCTACCAGCACCTTGAAAAGTTCTTCCTGTGTCATAGTAAAAATTATAGTTATTTATTTCATTTTCAATATTATATCCTTTCCTCCAGGCAAGCTTGCCAAAGGTTGGGTAACAAATTTCCTTTCAAACATTCTCGGATGAGGCAACTTCAGTTCGGGCAAATCCATCCTCGTCTCACCCAACAGAAGCATATCCACATCGATTACCCTTGAAGCATATATCCTTCTGCCGCAGGAATCATATTCGGGTTTCGAAAAGCGTCCCATTTCCTGCTCCACCCTCTTGCATATAGCCAGAACCTCCAGGGCAAAGGTCTCAGTTCCGCAGGGTGGCTCCACTTCCCAAAGCGCAACGGCATTCAGAAAATCCGGTCCCTCAAAGCCCTCCGCAGGATTTTCCACAAATTCGGAAAGCGCTGTCCTGCGTCCGGGAAGCCTCTTGTCCAGCAAGCCGATTGCCCTGAGCAGATTGGCTTTTCTGTCTCCGAGGTTGGAACCCAATCCGAGATAAAGATCCATCAGTCCTCGTCCAATCCAAGTTCAACCAGGGCCTCTTCGGACATACGGCTCTTGTCCCATACCGGTTCGAAAACCAGTTCCACCTCCACTTCCAGCACTCCGGGCACATCCTTGACGGCATCCTTCACCTGCTCCACCACATAATCGGCCATAGGACAGTTCGGAGCAGTCAGCGTCATCTGAATATATACCCTGTGCTCCTCATCCACCTTGATCTCATATATCAGTCCCAGGTCGTAGATATTCACCGGAATCTCCGGGTCATAGACCTGCCTGAGTGCCAAAATTATATCTCTTTCAAGCATAATTGCATTCTCCTCTCATCTTGCAGCCTCTGCAGCCGAACGTATGGTATCTATCATTGAAAGCAGACCGTTCGCGCGTGTAGGACTCAGATTCTGCTTTAGACCTATCTTCTCCACTACCGAAAAATCGGATGCAAGAATCTCTTCCGGAGTCCTTCCGGAATAAATCCTTATCAGCAGAGATATTATTCCCCTGGTGATGATAGCGTCGCTATCGGCCTGAAAATACAGTTTTCCGTCCTCTGTCTTCCAGTCTAGCCATACCCTGGACTGACAACCCTTGATCAGCTTTTCATCCGTCTTGGAACTCTCAGGAAAGGAATCCAGCGACTTCCCAAGGTCGATGATGTACTCGTACTTGTCGAGCCAGTCATCAAACATTGAAAATTCGGATATTATCTCGTTTTCTGTTTCAAGTAAGGTCATAATTATTTATCTCAACATTCCGACAGCCCTGTCCAGGGCCTGTCCGAAATATTCAACTTCTTCAATCGTATTGTAAGGTGCAAGTGAAACCCTCAGCATACCGCTCACTCCGAAACGCTCCATCAGAGGTTCGGCACACATCTGACCGGAACGCACAGCCACTCCCATCTTGTCGAGCAATATGGCAAGATCCTCGTGATGCACACCCTCCACGGTAAAAGACCAGAGCGGCGCCCTGTTGGAACCCACTTCCGCATTTCCGTAGATTTTAAGCCCATCAAATTTTTTCAGGCAATTTTGCATAGACAGGCAAACTTGCTCGAAATTTTGATTTAACTCCCTATCTTTCAATAAGTTAAGTAAGTCACAGGCCTGTTTTAAAGTCGCTGAGGATGCGAAATTCTGAGTACCGGCTTCGTAACGCATCGGGATATCCGCAAATTTCACGTCTTTGAAAGACACTGAAGCAATCATTTCACCGCCACCCATGAATGGAGGCAGTTGCTCCAGCCAGCGTCGCTTTCCGTAGAGCACACCCGTTCCGGTTGCGGCATACATCTTATGCCCCGAGAAAGCATAGAAGTCGCAATCGAGTTTTCTCACATCGACCTCGCAATGTACTATGCCCTGGGCACCGTCAACGAGTACGGGAACATTCTTCGAATGGGCTATCCTGACAATCTCCTCCACAGGGTTCACTATTCCAAGGACATTGGAAACGTGAGCGACTGCTACGAGGCGGGTCCTTTCCCCTATCATAGATTTCAGGATTTCCGTATCAAGACGCCCGTTGTCATCCACAGGCAGTTTGACAAGCTTCGCGTTCTTTCTCCTGCAGAGCATATACCAGGGAACCATATCCGAATGATGTTCACACTCGGCAACTATTATCTCATCTCCCTCAGAAACGAAGCGCTCGCCGAAAGTATAAGCCACAAGATTGATCGAAGCCGTAGCCCCGGAGGTAAAAATTATTTCCTCCCTCGACGCTGCATTTATATATGCCCTGACTGCATCCCTGGCCTGCTCATACGCTTCGGTACATTCCTCGGCCATAGTGTGGACGGCACGGTGAATATTGGCATTGCTATAGCTTGTGAGTCTGTTCCACTCCTCGATTACGGAACGCGGTCTCTGGGATGTTGCCGCATTGTCGAAGTACACAAGGTCCCTGCCATTGACCTTGCGTGAGAGTATCGGAAATTCTTTTCTGAGTTCTTCTGTCTTCATCTTCGCGACAAATATTATACAGGCCCGCAAATTTAACAATTCCTATTTTAATTGAGTGCTTTTTATCATAATTTTGCAAAACCCTCAAAACATACATCATTAAGAATATGTTCGATTACGTAAAAGGCAGCATAGCCGAACTCAGTCCAACCGACATAGTTGTGGATTGCAACAACATTGGATTTCACGCCCAGATTTCACTTCAGACCTACAGTGATTTCGAACACAGCAAAGAATGCAAACTCTATCTTCACCATGTCCTCAGAGAGGACGAGGAACTTTTCTACGGTTTCTCAAGCAAGGATGAAAGGGAAATGTTCCGCCTGCTGATTAACGTTTCCGGAATCGGCGTAGGCACCGCAAGAATGATGCTTTCTTCACTGAGTTGCGAAGAAGTAAGAGAAGCCATACTCTCTGAAAATGTAAACAGGATCAAATCAGTAAAGGGAATAGGACTGAAGACAGCCCAGAGACTTGTACTTGAATTGAAAGACAAGATTGTCAAGGGTGAAGGAAGTGTCGGCAACCTGATCTATACTAAACAGAACGACAGCATAAGCGAGGAAGCTTCTGCCGCCCTGGTTATGCTCGGCTTTACGAAGGCTAATGTCAATAAGGTTATAGCCGGAATTGTCAAGGATAAACCCGATGCGAGCGTCGAGTATATTATCAAGACCGCTTTGAAGAGTTTATAAAAGTTCCACGTGGAACTTTGCTTTTCAATCATCAACGGCCGAAATAAACAAGGAGCACAGAGATGTCAGACGGAGATACTCCTGAAATACGGGACGCCTGGGCAATGGTTCCCGGAGCATAACGTTTAAGTTTCTGACGACATTCAATCGAAAGCGACTCAATCTTGTCGAAGTCAAAATTTTCAGGAATACGCAGGTTTTCCAGACGGAGCATCTTGTCGGCAAGTTGTCTTTCCCTATCTATATAACCGCTGTACTTTACCGCTATCTCAACCGAATCATAAACATCCTTTCTATAATTCTCATTTACAAGAGAGAATTTTTCATTCTCATCAATATCTATAAGTGCAGATGAATTTGCTATAAGTTCAGAGCACATTTCTCCAGTAAAAGAATCCCGAGAAAATTCTGGAGATTTAATTTCTGTTCCACGTGGAACAATATTCAAGAGACCATCCAAACTTACATTAGGTCTGACAAGAAGAGAATCGAGTTTTTTCCTTCCATCGAGAGCGGATTCTCCTACTGAAGATAAATAAGGATTTGCCAGTTCAGACTTTATATAGGTAGATTCCACAAATTCCTTCAAATCCGAAATATCCTCATACTTGCGCATAGTGTAGGAGTAACGGAATTCATCTGCAAGACCCAGCTTGTGAGATAGAGAAGTGAGTCGAATGTCTGAATTATCCTGACGGAGAAGTATTCTATACTCTGCCCTGCTTGTAAACATTCTGTAAGGCTCATCGACTCCCTTGGTCACGAGATCATCAATAAGTACACCTATGTAAGCCTCATCCCTCTTGAGAATGAAAGGCTCCTTTCCATTGATTTTGAGATGAGCGTTTATACCTGCCATCAAACCCTGGGCAGCCGCCTCTTCATAACCGGTA
>SAMEA3663038__coassemble_883_pt1 | contig 9247 bp, 7 predicted proteins | sample SAMEA3663038__metabat2_low_PE_020 | metagenome-assembled genome bin SAMEA3663038 (sample SAMEA3663038) | pig gut metagenome | biome: pig gut; feature: pig-associated habitat; material: faeces | place: France | collected 2012
TCCGTCTGGCAAAATACGGAGAATATCTTCTCCTTTCCAACGGCACAAAGGTGCTCGTCCTCAATCCTGCAGACGGTACCCTCGTCAATACCATCAATCTTCCGGAGGGCTACAATATCCAGAGCCTCTGTGTAGATGAAGGCAATCACATCCTTGCTGCAGCAGATGCTGCTTATGGTTCAACTCTTACCATATTCCGTCTCGATGACATCTCCAAGATTGATCCTAAGGTACTCCTTACCTTTGATACCGCCAACTACTATGGTGTCGATTGCGGAAATGTCAGGGTAAAGGGCGATATCACCAAGAATGCCGTTGTTACCGCTGTTGTTTCTGACGGTGCCGGTGGAGCTGTGCTTTATTGGGAGATTTCCAATGGAACGATACAGGAGGGCTTCAGCTATGTTGCCCCTCCATACGCAGGCAGTACGGTTACCGGCGCTTGTGGCGTAGCTCTTGGAACCAAGGCTTCCGATGGCTTCCTCTACATTGGTTATGGTGGCGATTATAATCTCTATTATTACAATGGTTCTGCCTGGTCAGTATGCTATACTACCGGCTCAGCCTGGATGGAGAATTACAACTGCATAGCTACTGCTGATTTCAAAGGCAAAAAATATGCTGCTATCGTGAAGGGTTGTCATTTCAATTATGACGCAACCGATGTTGTTCTGCTTGACGTGACCGACCCGACCAAGGCGGAGGAAGTAATGATTGTAGATTGCGATTCCTGGGTGGATCGCAATGAAGATTGGGCCAACCTTGACTGGACTGACGCCGGAGCATACTCCGATGTGCTTCTCGTTCCTGGCGAGAATGAACTTAATATGTTCTTTGTAGATGCCAACTTCAATGTCATCGGCGGCGTAATGTACAAGTAGTCTTTCCTTGATATCATAAAGGGGGTGACCGGAATGACCGGCCACCCCTTTTTTGATTCTGGCCTGCTCCGGGGCTGTGGGCTTGGGGCGTTTCGTGCAGTGATTCTTGATTTTAGGCCCAGACTTGGGAATCGATGCAAGGTTTTCCCGGTTTAAGCCCTCTTGCGTGCATCGATTCTTGATTTCAGGCCCAGACTTGCGAATCGATGCAAGCTTTTCCCGGTTTAAGCCTTGTTCGTGCATCGATTCTAGATTTCTGGCCCAGATTTGCGAATCGATGCAAGGTTTTGCCAGTTTAAGCCCTCTTGCGTGCATCGATTCTTGATTTCAGGGGGTAAATTTGGGAATCGCTGCAGGGATTTCCCCATTTACACCTTCTTTCGTGCATCGATTCTTGATTTCAGGCCTAGACTTGGGAATCGATGCAAGGTTTCCCCGGTTTACACCCTCTTTCGTGCATCGATTCTTGATTTCAGGCCTAGACTTGGGAATCGATGCAAGCTTTTCCCGGTTTAAGCCCTCTTTCGTGCAGTGATTCTTGATTTCAGGCCCAGACTTGCGAATCGATGCAGGGTAGAATGGTTCCGCCTGCAGTTGTCGCTGCTGCAACGAGGAATCGCCCGCCTGCAGCGGCCGTGGCGGCATCGATCTTCCGCGTCCGATTCTATTCTTCGTTGCCGCAAAGGAAAATAGCCCGCCTGCAGTGGTCGGTGCTGCAACGAAGATTCGCCTGCCTGCAGCAACCTGAGTGCAGGCAGGTTCGACAGCGGCGGCAAAGGCGGGTGCTGATGCGCCCGGAGGCGGCATTTCCCTATGTTTTTGCCGCCGAGGGTGCGCAGCACCCGCTAATAGTCCGCCACGCTGAACGCTACCTCGCCACGCTGAATAGCTTTTTTGAATCAGAAAAGATTCCTACCTTCGTGAATAATCAATCCTTCAACAAAGAATTAATTAACATGAAACGCCTTATTGTAACTTTTGGAGCTATGCTCCTTGCCTCGGTCCTTGCCCTTGCAGCGGGCCCGAAATCCAATCTTCGGGTAATGTACTGGAACATACAGAACGGAATGTGGTCCGACCAGGGAAACTCCTACGACAACTTCGTGGAATATGTCAAATCCCAGAACCCGGACATCTGCGTGTGGTGCGAGGCCCAAAGCATCTACATCACCGGTACTGCAGACAAGTGCGCAGTCGAAGACCGTTATCTTGTGGATGGCTGGGCTGAACTGGCGGCACGCTACGGACACAACTACGTGTTCGTGGGAGGTCACAGGGACAACTTTCCTCAGGTTATCACCTCGAAATATCCGATAGAGGGCATCGATCGCATAACCGGCAATCTCGAGACAAAAACGCCGGAACAGACGGACACCATAGTATCCCACGGAGCCGGGTGGGCGCGTATCCGATTCAAGAGGAAAGAACTGAATGTGGTCACCCTGCACACCTGGCCGCAGGCATACAGTTTCTACGCATCCAAGGAAGAAAGGGAAGCCAGCAAAGCCGCCCACGGGGGAGACGCCTTCAGGGCCGTGGAAATGGAATATATACTGAAACACACCATAGGCAGGTCGAAGAAACCGTCAAAGGAATATTGGATGATGATGGGTGACTTCAACTCCCGCAGCAGGGTTGACAACTATCAGTACAAATGGGCGGAAGACGCGCCCGGCTTTGCCTGCCAGGACGTCATAATCAGGGATGGCCGTTATGTGGATGTCATAGCCGCGCTATATCCCGGAGAGTTCAAGACCACAACGGGCGGAAAGGCCAGGATAGACTACTTCTACTGCACTCCGAAGCTCTTTTCCAGAATCACTGCAGCCCATATTCCGACAGGGGACTGGAGCGAGCCGGTACGTGACCCCGCAAAGCTCAGCAACTTCTGGCATCCTTCAGACCACAGGCCCATAATAGTCGATTTCAAATTATGAAACAGATATCCCTGGCCCTTTGTCTCCTCTCTCTTGCCCTGACTTCCAATGCGCAGGAACTCAGCTTCAACCGCAAGGGCGAGTTCAAGATAGTACAGTTCACCGACACTCACTTCTGCCTGGGCAACCCCAAATCGGACATAGCCCTGGAAAGGGTGAAGGAAGTGGTCAGAAGGGAAAAACCGGACCTTGTAGTCTTTACCGGGGATGTGATTTACTCCGCTCCGGCTGTTGAGGGAATGAAGACCATTGTTTCCCTCGTATCAAAGGCCAAAGTGCCCTTTGTAGTGTGCTTCGGCAACCACGACAAGGAATTCGATGCGACGAACGAGCAGATGTACGATATGCTCCGCACGCTTCCATATAACCTCCATCCGGACCGTAAAGGCGGCCCCGTTCCGGATATAGATCTGAAAATCAAGGCAAGGGACGGCAGGACTGCTTTCGTGCTCTATTGCATCGATTCCCATTCCTACAATTGGACGGACCGCTACTACGAGTGGATAACGGAGGAACAGATTAGAGACTACGAAAGCCGCAGCGCCGCCTATACCGCTGCGAACGGCGGCAAACCGGTGCCGAGTCTGGCCTTCTTCCATATCCCTCTGCCTGAATATGGCATTGCAGCTTCGGACCAGAAAGCTCCGCTGGTCGGTACGCGCCGTGAGATCTGCTGCTGCCCGGACCACAATTCCGGGATGTTTGCGGCAATGAAGCGCTGCGGTGATGTGAAGGCGGTCTTTGTCGGACACGACCATGACGACGACTATTCTGTGATGTGGGACGGGATTCTTCTCTCCTACGGCCGCTATACCGGTGGCGACACCGTCTATAATCACCTCGAGAACGGTGCCCGTGTGATTCTTCTCCACGAGGATGGTTCTCTCGACACCTGGGTCACCCTCAAGGGTGGTCGTGTGCTCAATGAGTGGTCATTGGAATAGCTATAATATTCTCGGATTGTCCTTTATTTATTGTGCCAATTGGTGCCAATTGATTGATGCACAGAGAAGAACTATTAAGCATATAGGTAAACAAGCAAAATATAGTATTTGGATAACCCATGCGGGGTTAGACCATTCGAGCCAAGTTCCTGCAATATAGATTTCTTTTTGGCATGCAAAATAAATAGTTACCACCATTGAAAAAACAAAGTACACGGCATTTACTATAATGAGAATACGACTTTGTCTACTCAGTAGTCTTCTAGGTAGAATTGTTCCTATAAGAATCACGCAGGAAAAGCCGATAGAATGGAAAATATTAATATCTATCCAATCATCTATGACCTGATAGTTAATCTCCATGTAGTCCTTTGTGGAATCAATGCCTACGAGACCCATAAATGAAACACAAAAAAGCATACAGTTTATTCCGAATAACAGTAGAAACACCCAATTGCTTTTTCGGTTATCCTGAGTCTTTCTGATAGTCAAGAGAAACACACTCAACGTTAAAGTTGAAACTGCCCATATCATCGCTATGGAAGATATGCCGCCTCCAGCGAAATAATATAATAATGAGGCCACCCAAGCAAGAGATAGGCCTATTTTTAATATTGCAATATTATTTTGACAACTCATCTATCGTTCCATTGGATGATATGCAAACTATAAACGAGAGATCTATTGATTGGCAACATACAGATTATTAAGAATACGTTGTACAGATGGAGATGATGTATTAAAGGATGACAACGCTTTTTGAATATTTGATATATTCCAATATGGATCTCCATCACCTAGCGGATACTGTAATATACTATCAATAGACTTACACACAGTGGAGTCCCTGACAAAATAATCAGAATAAACATTGACAAACCCACGGGTATTTCCGCTTAATGACTTAAATACCAACTCATTAACCACCTCTGAATATTCAACATTATTGACCATCTCATTACTATCAATTGCTTCAAATAGTCGCATTATTTCGCATTGCGTTATATCAGAACTTTCTTTTTCCAATAGAGACATAATAATACTTTCACTTTGGCAGCATAATAAGGAGAATAACAAAGCCGTCAACACAATTTTTAAATAACTCATATTATTTACTTCTGTTTGTATGGTTTACCTGTTCAGGAATCTGCACGAGTAACAGAAATTACAATATCTGGGTAATCGTCGTAATCCCATATTATATATAAGTTGTTAATCCATAAACGGTATAACACATCATATAACTCTGCCATGGAAAGGTGTGAATCCCCTTTATTAAATCTCCTAATCTCATCCAACAGTCCTTCTGTACCGCGTGTATTGTACAACTGTTCTACTGTTGTTGAAGGGGTGACAAATTGACTCGGGTCTATAGCCCTATATTCCCCTTCGTCCAATTGAAGTGATTGGTTAGTTTTTGACAAATTGTATAGGTAAACTCTGAAATCGCTTTCCGATAGTTCCGTATCAATTATAGAATACAAGTAATCAATAGAACCACAGTAGACACGTTCAAAACCATTTGTCACAATTGGAATGAAAACTTGATGCTCTTCACTACAAAATGAATAAGTAAACCAAGCATACCGATAGTCAATATTATTACTGCATGAAGACACTGCATAAAGTATCAAAGCAAAGGGCATTAAAATATTATTTAGTATTTGCTTCATTCTCATGCAAATAATAATGCATTTTCTGACTGGATTATTAATTCGGATATTTTCCGGACATTGCAAAAATCAATCCACCATTGCAGCGTTGTGCAGCAGGGTTTTGGTTGAACCGAGACCATCCCTTGCTGACTGTATACGAATCTACCTTCTTCAGCTCCTCAGGAAGAACTTGTAGCGGGAGAGCAGGTTGGTCAGCAGGACCATCAGTGCGGTGAGGATGAAGCCCTGCATGAGGCCCCAGAAGATGGAGCCCTCGGCGAGGGAGTAAATCAGAGGCATCAGTTTGCAGAGACTTAGAAGCGGAACGGTCAGAAGGCCGGTGATGGTGTAGGCCGCCATAGGGTTCTTGCCGCAGCCGCAAAGCACTTTCATTTTCAGTCCGAAATTCCTCTCCAGCATCATCAGGAAGGCAGTCATAAGCGCAGAGGTGCCGCAGGTGGTCAGCAGGTAGGAGAGATTGCAGAAATCCTTGGTGATGCCGCCGTCGAGGGGGTCTAGGTTTATGCCCAGCATCAGCGCGAGGAAACCTATGTATCCTATGCGAGTGTATATGCCCCAGCAGCGCAGGTTCAGCAGTATGAACGAAAGAGCCAGGACGAGAGTGACCAGCAGGTCTATGCGTATCTGTCTGGCGGAAAGGGCCCAGAGCTGGAAAAGCACTGCAGCCAGGCAGATGAAGGCGGAGACGCATCTCTTGGCGTCCCATCTGTCCGGGCTTTCCTGCTCGAGCAGCAGCAGGTCTCCCACAATGGAGGCCGTGAGGGCTATCACCAGATACTGCAGGAAGTCCCATTGGAAAAGCCAGGAGACAGGGCCGCAGTCCGGCACAAAGTCCAGCAGGGCAGGGGCATAGCTGTCCACTGCCTTTACGGCGATTACAAGCAGGATAAGCAGGAGTCTGAGCAGCAGATTGTCCCGGCTCAGCATCCAGGCCAGGCCTCCGAAGAGGGCGAGATTGGCCAGAATGAGTATGATTATGTCGTTGGAGTGGTAATCGAAGCTCAGGCCGAAGCAGAAACGGCGTATCACAAAGAGGGCGGCAATCAGGACCAGCCCGCAGAGGTTGACCAAACGTCCCCTCCATCTGGCAAGCCCGCTGTCCATAGGGTCAGCCTTGATCTGGACCAGGCAGAGGGCCAGACTGAACCAGAATGCAATGTTGAGCAGACTGACTGCCCAAGCGGGAGCTGAGGAGGCGGCATTGGAGTAGATATTCCCCAATGCGATGGCGAAAGCCGTGAGAGTCAGCCACCTGCGCAGCAGCTGCAGCATCATTTTCCAGGGACGCATCCCTGAGTCCAGGCGCCTGCGCATCGCGAAAGGGAAGGCGGCTCCCATGGAGAATATGAAGAAGGGGAAGACCAGGTCCACCCAGGTCAGGCCGGCTATGGAAGGGTTGAATTCATAGGTCGGAGGCGGTGTCTGGGCGTGGAACATCCAGGCCGGAAGTCCCGAATTGAAACCTATGGCGGAACAAAGCACCATACCTATGATGGCCAGTCCTCTGAGCGCGTCTATGGAGTAAACTCTTTCCTTTTTCATAATCATATATATCTGGCTTCTGTGTGAACCACGACATAGCCGCAGACGCTGGCATCGGGGCTCATAGCATAATTCTCGCTTAGTCTTATCCCTATCTCTTCCGAGCCCGGAATGCTCTCCAGCACGCTTTTCTTCAGACTGTGGTCAGGGCAGCTCGGATAGCCTATGCCCGGCAGAACCACCTTGTAAGGTTCCGGGATGGCCAGACGGGATGCAATATATCCGCTTATGGCGTCGGCAAGCGTCAGCCGCAGACTGTCTTCGATGCCGAAGTCCGCGCTTTTGCAGGCCGGGCAGTCGCAGGCTATGTGCAGCGGATGTACGGCTCCGGCCCAGCAGCCCACGCCGTCGCGTATGAAATGGCAGCCAAGTCGTATATGGCAACGCAGCCTGCCGAGCGTCTCCTCCGCCTCTCGCCTTATCTGCAGGGCGGCTTCACTCTGCCTTTCGTCCGCCTTGATACGCCATATCGCGTAAAAGGTGTTCCAGTCTATGAACGGCCTCACGGCGTCAAGCGGCACTTCGCAGACTTCGATGTCCCTGCCCTTCAATTCCTCGTAAGGCATATATCCTTCGCTGTCCAGAGTCTGGAATATGTCTTTCCGGCTCTCGCCGCGACCCTGTGCGTGCATGCGTCGCAACTCCTCCTGAGCAGCGTGTTCCGTGGCTATAAAGGCTTCGGAATCAAGTATATATCGCTTCGCCATAACTGCAGAGGCGGAGGCGTCGGCACCGTAGAAAACCCTGTCGTAGAGAGGGGCGAGCTTCACTGCGGTATGCAGGGCCGAGGTGGTCGCACCGCCTATGAAAAGGGGAGTGCGCAGGCCTCTGGCGCTCATCAGGCGGCACAGGTCCTCCATTACCTTCAGGGACGGGGTTATCAGACCGCTCACGGCCACAATCGCGGCTTTCTCTCTGGCGGCCGTTTCGAGTATGCTCTCGTTGTCCACCATCACGCCCAGGTCCACAACGCGGAATCCGTTGCAGCGCAGGACGGTGGCGGTAATATTCTTGCCTATGTCGTGGACGTCGCCCTTTACCGTGGCTATGACTATCGCGGCCCTTTCCCGGCTCGCCGCTTTCCCCGTCTCCGGCAGCGTCAGAGCCGTTTTCTGCTGCAGCGTCGAGATAAGGCTGGAGCACGGCCACCGCCTCCTTCATCACCCGGGCCGACTTCATCACCTGCGGGAGGAACATCTTGCCCTCACCGAAGAGTATGCCGACCTGCTCCATTCCCTCCATAAGCGGTCCGGAGATGACCTTTCCCGCCTCGCCCAGACGTTCCAGCTCCGCGAGCACTTCCTCACGCAGCCCCTCTGAACGGCCTTTGACCAGCATCTGGCTGAGACTGAGCTTTGTTTCCGCGGACGCCGACTTCCCCGAAACGGGTCCCGCTGCCTGCAGAGTGCCGGAGGCGAGCTCAAGCAGACGTTCCGCAGCCCCCGCGTCGCTGTCGAGTATTACGTCCTCGCAGGCCTGACGCAGCTGCGGCTCTATATCGTCATATACCCTGAGCATCGAAGGGTTGACTATGCCCATATCCAGTCCGGCCTTCACGGCGTGGTAGAGGAATACGGAATGCATCGCCTCGCGGACCGGGTTGTTGCCTCGGAAGGCAAAGGACAGGTTGGATATGCCTCCGCTGGTCAGTGCTCCCGGGAGATTGGACTTTATCCAGCGCACCGCTTCGATGAAGTCGATTCCGTAGCGGCGGTCGCTCGCCTCGCCCGTACCCACGCTGAGCACGTTCACGTCAAAAATTATGTCGCTTGCGTCGAAGCCTATGCCCCTGAGCAGGTCCCAGGCCCTTTTGCATATAGATATCTTGCGTTTGAAGTCAGTCGCCTGGCCCTCCTCGTCGAAGGCCATCACCACCACGGCAGCCCCGAGGCGCAATATCTCTCGCGCCTTTTCGAGGAAAGCGTCCTCGCCCTCCTTGAGACTGATGGAGTTGACCACGCACTTGCCCTGGGCGTTCTTCAGTCCGGCAAGCACCGTGTCCCAATGCGAGGAGTCGATCATCAGCGCGGCCTTCGCTACAGCCGGTTCGGCGGCTATGCAGCGCACGAATTTCTCCATCTCGACGGCGCTGTCCAGCATTGCGTCGTCCATATTTATGTCTATGAGCGAGGCCCCGTCTTCAATCTGTTTCGCGGCTATCTCTATGCCTTCGGCGTAATTGCCTTCGGCGATGAGTCTTGCGAACTTGCGCGAACCGGCTACATTGGTGCGCTCGCCTACGTTTGTGAAATTGAAGCGCTCCCTGT
>SAMEA3663038__coassemble_1039_pt1 | contig 8492 bp, 7 predicted proteins | sample SAMEA3663038__metabat2_low_PE_020 | metagenome-assembled genome bin SAMEA3663038 (sample SAMEA3663038) | pig gut metagenome | biome: pig gut; feature: pig-associated habitat; material: faeces | place: France | collected 2012
AACAGGGAGCCGAGGGCATTGCCGTGGGACTCGCCTCGAAGATACTCCCCCACAATTTCAATGAACTGCTCGACGCTTCCGTAAGCATACTTCAGGACAAGGAGTTCGAAATCTACCCGGACTTCCCTACCGGAGGCTTCGCAGACTGCAGCAAATACAACAGGGGCCAGAGGGGCGGAGTGGTCAAGGTCAGGGCCAGGATAGAGAAAATCGACAAGAACACCATAGAGATTACCGAGGTTCCTTACGGCAAGACTACGGGAATGCTCTGCGAGAGCATCATGAAGGCCAAGGAAAAGGGCAAGATCAAGATACGCAAGATAGACGACCTTACCACCAGGAACGCGAAGATAGTCATACACCTGCCGAACGACGTTTCCCCGGACAAGACCATCGACGCGCTCTACGCCTTCACCGACTGCGAGGTGTCCATTTCCCCGAACGCCTGCGTCATAGTGGACCACAAGCCGGAGTTCCTGGGAGTGGACGACATCCTGCGCTATTCCACCTTCCACACCCGCGACCTGCTGCTCCAGGAGCAGGAGATACGCCTGAACGAACTCCGGAACGACTGGCACAGCAGCTCGCTCGAGAAGATTTTCTTCGAGAACAAGGTTTACAAGCTGCTGGAGAACGACGAATCCCGCAGCTGGGAGGAGCAGCTGGAAGACGTATTCGCCCGTATGAACGAATTCCGTTCCCTGCTGGAACGCGACATATTGATGGAGGATATATTGAAACTGGTCGAGAAGCCGGTAAGGAAGATATCCAAATTCGACGTGAAGGCGGTGGAGGAGAAGCTGCGCGCGCTGGAAGAGGAAATGGCAGCCGTCCGCAGCAACATAGAACATATTACCGAATTCACGATAGACTGGTTCCGGAAGCTGAAGAAGAAGTACGGCGCCGAACATCCGCGCCATACGGAAATCACCTCCTTCGAAAGCATAGCCGCCACGAGGGTGGTCAGCAACAATGCCAAACTTTACGCGAATCTCGAGGAAGGCTTCGTGGGAATCAATCTCAAGAAGGACGACAACGCACAGTACGTCTGCGACTGCTCGGACCTCTCGGAAATCATCATAATACGCAAGGACGGCAAGTATCTGGTCACCAAGGTATCGGACAAGGCCTTCTACGGCAAGGACCTGCTATACGCAGGCGTCTTCGACCGTAACGACAGCAGGACTATCTACAACTGCATATACCGTGACGGCAAGACCGACAGCAAGGACGGCCACAACACCTGCTATTACGCCAAGCGCTTCGCGGTGACCTCTGTCACCAGGGACAAGGAATATGACATTACTATGGGCACCCCGGGTTCTGCCATACTCTGGTTCACGGTCAACCACAACGGCGAGGCGGAGACGGTCAGGATACGCCTGAGGCCGCGTCTTAAACTCAAGAGGCTGGTCTGCGAATACGATTTCTCCCAACTCGCCATCAAGGGCAAGGCTTCGAGGGGCAATCTGGTCAGCAAGACCCCTATCCAGAGCATACAGCTCAAGAGCAAGGGCATCAGCACCATAGGCGGCAAGGATATATGGTTCGACGAGGACATACAGCGCCTCAACGAGGATGGTCACGGCCTGCATCTGGGCCAGTTCACGAACGGAGACCATATACTTGCGGTATTCAGGGACGGAAGCTATTACACCACTGGCTTCGACCTGAGCGTGAAGTATCAGGGAGACCTGCTCAGAATAGAGAAATTCGAAGCAGGCAAGACCTTCACAGCCCTCTATTGGGACAATGAGGCCCAATCCTTCTATATCAAGCGCTTCAGCTTCGACCTCTCCGACAACAACCCTCTGTCTTTCATATCGGCAGCCAAGGGCTCCTATCTCGTCGCACTGAACGATGACCTCCACCCTCGCGTGAAGGCCGTCTTCGGAGGAAAGTGGGAACACCGTGAGGCGGAGATCATAGACGCAGAGGAGTTCATAGCCAAGAAGGGTCTCGGGGCCAAGGGCAAGAAAGTCAGCCCTATGGATCTCAAGAGCGTGGAATTCATAGAGCCGCTGCACAAGCCGGAGGACGACATTGCGGAGGAGGAGACGGGCATCAGCGCTATCGGGGACGAGGAAGCCCTGGACCTGAATCTTGACGAGCCCACACTTTTCTAGGACAGACCTGCCATGATCATCACCCTCACCGGATTTATGGGCTGCGGAAAGAGCACGGTGGGCAGGTTGCTTTCGCGACTGCTCCCCGGCCATACCCTCACGGACCTGGACTGCTACATCGAACAGAAAAGCGGAAAAAAGGTCAGCGAAATCTTCGCGGAGGAGGGGGAAGCCGCCTTCAGGAAGATGGAGGAAGAGTGCCTGAGGGAGCTAATCCAGGACGGGAAAGACAGAATCATATCCCTAGGCGGAGGCACGGTGATGTCAACGGCCTGCTTCGAACTGGTGCACAACAACTCCCGCTGCGTATATCTCAAGGCGGACGCTAAGACAATACGAAAACATCTCACGGCCAACTGCAGTCTGGAAAAGGCGGCGCAGAAGCGCCCTATGCTGCGCGGCAACGGGATAGAGGAACTGCTGGGCAGAAGGGAGCCGGTGTATGAGTCAGTGGCCCACATGGTGGTGGAGACAGACGGACGCGATGCCCGCAGCATTGCCGAGGAGATCTCCTGGAGACTGGGCCTTTAGACCGTTGCCTGCCGCACCTGCAGCCATCGGCGGCCGAGCAGGGGGATGAGCAGGCTGAGCACCGCCGCCAATATCCAGAAAATCGTGACAGGCAGGAAATCATATTGCCCGTCCACAATGAAATTGTCAATCAGGTAGCCGCTCAGCAGATCCTGCAGCGAGGCGGCGACGTAGCAGACTATTCCTATTATCCCGACTGCGGCTCCGGTCGCCTTGCGTGGCACAATATCCAGGGCTATTATACCTGCGACTATGCAGTAGAGGACACCTGCGCTCAGGCTGAACAGGGCAATCAGGAACATATTCAGGAAATAGTCTCCGTCAAGCAGGAGAAAGGCGCTGAGTGAAAGCAGGGACAGCAGGCCGGAAATAGCTACCGGGATTATGCGGCGTCCCTTGAAGACGCGGTCGGAAAGCCAGCCGGCTATGACGGTGCCCGCTATGCCCGAAACCGCATATACCGCAGTTACGGAAGTGGCGCCTTCGAGGGGGAAGCCCTTGGCCTTCTGCAGGAAAAGGACGCCCCAGCCGCTTACAGCATAGCGCGTTACGTATATGAATGCGCTCGAAAGGGCTATGATCCATATACCCGGATTGCGGAACACCCTCTTCTGAAGGGATATGGTCGGCAGCCTGTCTTCCGGATGGACTTCCTCTGAGGCGAGGCGGTCGATAGGAGGCAGTCCCCTGCTTTCAGGCGTATCGCTGATGAAGGACAAGGCGACCAGCGCCCCGGCGAAACCGCATATAGAGGACATCAGGAAGCAACTCTGCCAGCCCAGATGCTTTGCGACAAAGCCCAGCAGCACGAAGGCAAGGGCTTCGCCCAGATAGGGGGAAGCGCTGAAGATGCTGTACCAGGTCCCCCTCTCCCTGAGCGGGAACCAGCGGGACAGACTGATCACCCCGGGAGCAGCGCCCATGGATTGTCCCAGACCGTTCAGGCCCCATAGCAGCGAGAACGCTATCATTATGACGAAACCGGGCAGACTGAAAGCCATATCCATATAACCCAGCAGGGCGAGAATCAGGTTGATGCCCGAAGATATCAGAAGGCCCAATGCCATGAAACGCCGTATGTTGCAGTAGTCGGCAAAGAAGCTGTTGACGAATTTCCCGGCCGCATAGACAAGCAGGAAGGCGGAGCCTATGACACCCAGCTGGGCGGCGTTGAGTATGCCGCCGTCGATTATGGGCTGCTTGACTATGCTGAAAGCCAGGCGGCAGACATAATAGAGACTGTAGGCAATGGTCGCACCCCAGAAGGTGCGGCTGCGAAGTTGACGGTAACGAGTCTCAACCTCCCCGGGCGGAACCTTCTCTGCCGAGGCCTTGCTTATCCTGTATTTGGAATAAATGCCCATCTGCGGGCAAATATAGGCAATTAAATGCTATATTTACAGTCCCGAATACGGAAAGAACCATCACATAATAACTACAATGAAACGAATCATCAGCGTTTTTGCCGCAGCTCTGTTCTGCCTGGCAGCGTCCGCCCAGACACCGAAGGACGTAAAGTTCAGATTCACCGAGGCTTCCGAACTCAATCTCATCGGAAAGATTATGGACAACACCCCTAACCCTTACCACCGTGTGGACACCGTGCTCTACAAGGGCTTCACCACGGGAGAGAACCGTCAGGTCCGCTGTCCTACCGGCCTTGCAGTGCTTTTCAAGACCAACTCCACCGTAATCAGCGTCAAGACCGAATGGGGCTGGGAGTACAGCTCGGTCGCCACTATGCCTATCGCCTACAGGGGCTATGACCTCTACATCAAGCGTGACGGCGAATGGGTGTGGGCCGCAGCCCAGGCCACGAAACCGGAAAAAGGCAGGGACAACCTGGTACTGATCAAGGATATGGACGGCAGCGAGCACGAATGTCTGCTCTATATGCCTAACTACAGCGAAGTCAATTCCTGCCGCATAGGCATAGAAGAGGGCGCAAGCATCGAGCCGCTCGAGAATCCGTTCCGTCACCGCATCGTCTTCCACGGTTCCAGCTACACCCACGGAGTGAGCACCTCCCGCCCGGGAATGAGCTATCCTATGCAGTTCATGCGCCACACCGGCCTTCAGGTACTGTCACTGGGAGTAAGCGGCAACTGCAAGATGCAGCCATATTTTGCAGCCGTCCTGGAGGATGTCGAAGCCGACGCCTATGTTTTCGATTCCTTCTCCAACCCGGATGCCAAGATGATTGAGGAGAGACTCATTCCGTTCATAGACAGAATGGTGGCCGCCCATCCGGGCAAGCCACTCATCTTCCAGCAGACCATCTACCGCGAGAGCAGGAATTTCAGTCTCTCGATAGACAAGAGGGAGCAGGACAAGATGGACATGGCCGAGAAGATCTTCAGGGAGATTGTATTCAGCAAGGAAAACAGGGAGAAATACAAAGATGTCTATTTCATCACCCCTAACGCAAGCTGCAATCACGAGTCATCGGTTGACGGAACCCATCCGGACAACTACGGTTACTACCTCTGGGCCAGGTCCATTGAAAAGCCGGTTCTCAAAATACTCCGCAAATACGGAATACGCTGACAGCGGCGGCACAGATTGCAATTGTCAATATAGCAGCCATATCACTTGAGGATTTCCTTGGGATCGAGTCCAAGCAGTTTCATTTTCTTGAGAATCTGCGGGAGTTCGTTCTCAAGGAATTCTTTTCTGTGCTGCTGCATTATCCTGTCCCTTGCATCAGCGCTCACGAAGTAGCCTATCCCGCGGGTGTTGTAGATGACACCGTCAGCCGTAAGCTTTTCGTAGCTGCGCATCACCGTATTGGGATTCACCCCTATGGTGGCTCCGTATTCCCGCACCGAAGGGATGCGGGCGTCCGGAGTCAGGGAACCGGACAGAATCTGCTCAGAAATGTCGTCACAAATCTGGAGATATATTGGTCGTGTACTGTTGAAATCCATTGCCTAGAATTTTAAGGTCTTGAGCTTGAGCCAGATGCACACCAAGAGACCGATGTTCGTCAAAGTGTCGGAAATAGTGTCCGTCAGGGCTATATGATCCACAAAGAAGCGTATCATCGGCCTGTCGAGAGGATTGGTGTCAAAGCCCATTATAGCTACTCCGCCAAGGGCGATAAAGGAAACTATCTGACCGATGACAACCAGACAGAGCACAGTCTTTGGAACCTTTGCGCTGCGGAAGAACACGGTACCGAAGAGGAATATCAGAAGACTCTGGATAAGGTCGTCGATGAAAAGGGCGGGATTCATAGTCGCGCCGTCCATACTGAGACCGGTAAGGAAGGCGGCATTGGGGATACGGAGTATCTGTCCTCCGGCTGTAGGGTCGAGAAGGCGCAAAAGGGCGTCAATTCCCGCAAATATGCCCGTAGCGGCGACAGGGATGATTATGACTGAAACGAGAATCATTGAGATAAACTTCTCAAGTCTGGAGGCCGGAAGCATCAGATATGACGGGCCACTCTCCCTGTTGTTCACGTGACCGTAGAGCTTGGCCGGGACTATCATCACCAGGCAGGCAAGGAAAATCACCGCTGCAATGGTGCGGCTCACTTCGCCTCCGCAGTTCCATCCCTGTCCGAGGATGAGGAAGAAAGTACCTATCGTTAGAACTACTATTACTTCTATGAGACATATCAGAAGAAGGCTGATCCAGTTCTTCTTGAGGCCGGTCATGAGTTCTGTCTTGAGCAGAAGTCCGAATCTTTTTATATTGAAAACCTGTGATTTCATAACTGATTATTTATTGAACAGTTCTTTTATAAGTTCCTTGCACTGATGAACGGTATTGAAAAGGGCCTCGATGTTCACCCTTCCAGATTCGCGGCCGCTGTTGACGGCAACCTGAATCATGCCGCCAGGGATCATTTCCCTGTAGAGGGCCTCAGGCAGCAACTCGTTGCCGTAGTCGAAATAGAGCTTGCTTTCAATCTCCTCTATGGTGGCGTTCATAAGCACCTCGCGGGTGTCAAGGATGATTATTGGGTCTATGATATTCTCCAGGTCCTTTACCTGATGGGTGGAGATCACCACGATGGAATCCTCCCTTGTGAATCCTGTCACGGCCTTGCGGAACTGGGCTTTCGAAGGGATGTCCAGACCGTTCGTAGGTTCGTCGAGGAAGAGATACTTTGTCTGGCAGGCAATTGCGAAGGAAAGCCAGGTCTTCTTTAGCTGTCCTGTGGACATCTGGTCCATCCTCTGCTGGGTATCCATTTCGAAAATCCGCATAAGGTCGAGGAATTTGCCCATATCGAAACTAGGCCAGAAAGCACCGTAACCACGGGCGTAATCGTATGCACTCATATATTCCTTATGGGATTCGTCGGGCAGGAAATAAAGCTGGGAAAGGAAGCCCGGTTTCCTGTCGTAAGGTTTATAGGAGTCGGCATCTATGCTTCCGCACAGCGGGGCCTTTATGCCGGAGAGGAGATTCAGCAGCGTGGTCTTTCCCACTCCGTTTTCTCCAAGAAGGCCGTAGATGCGGCCCTCCTCGAGGGTCATAGAGATGTTGCTGAGCACCATCTTTTTGCCATAACTGAAGGCTAAGTCTTTAATCTGTATCATATCTCTTTGTGTGTATTAGTACATTAGTACACTGCAAAGGTAGATACAAATTCGACAACTGCAAATTTTTTTGTGATTTTTTTGCAAAATTTTTCGGCCAGGCGCCTCAGCTGCAGAAAAGGGAGACCAGGAAAGGCACTGACAGATCGACGGTGAAGCCGTGGAATACGGATACGAGGATAAAGTTCTGACCGCAACTGGAAGAGATCACCGGCAAGGTCGTGTCTGCCGTAGTGGCTCCACCGGCGCTGATCGGGGCCAGAGGGCCTGCGACACGTACCAGAAGGGGCGTGAAGAGAAGGGTGAAAACCTCACGTATGATATTTGATATAAGGGCGACCGTTCCAAGAAAGGCACCCCTGCTTTCGGAAATGAGTACACTTGAAAGGGAATAATAGCCGAAGCCGGACCCGACGGCGAGGACATCTTTGACTTCATAAGAAAGAAAAAGATTGACGAGAATGCAGCCGGCGTAGGTACCCGCTATGGTTGCAAGGGGAAGAAGCAGGAGTTTCGGATTCATTGTCTTCAGAGACCGCAGCATTTCCCTGTCGCCACCCACGCTCATTCCCACCATCATCATAAGTATGCGCAGAGACCAGGTGCTCAACAGATGCACAGCCCTGCTCTCCTCAAGCAGGCCGCACAGTCCCAGAACTACACCCGCAGCAAAGAAGCCCAGAATGACCAGACTGCCCCCGAAACCGGTCCAGGCCGACAGCTTCCTCTCCCCTCCTGCCTCGTCTCCGTCTTCTTTCGCCCCGGCCTTCACGGCATCCAGCTTACGTCCCATAAACACCCACAGCAGCCAGGCAAGCAGGCTGCTGCCCGCAACACCGCCGAGACTTAGCAGGGCCGAGTCAATGCCTATTGAAGGAAGGGCGGCGATGACTTCCCTGTCGCTACCGGCTTCCCAGCCCAGAAACAGGAGGAGAAGCCAGGTCATTACGATGACCGGCTTCCCTATATTTCGGATTTTCAAAAGGCGGCCGAGGACCATTCCCGCGACCATGAACAGTACGACTGCAAGCATATTCATCTCAAGCGTTTGAGCTTGCGAAGCTCGAAGAAACCAATGACTGCAATGACAAGGGACCCAAGCAGGTCAAGCATCAGGTCCTGCATCGTATCCCGTAGCGCCTCGTGCCCCACAAGGGGCTCCGTGTCATCGAAAGTGCCGCTTCCCAGAAGATACTGCTGCGAATTGAGACCGAAGAGGCCGTCGGTGACGAACTCCATTATTTCCCACAGGGAACCGAGGGCAAGCGCGAAGCATACCACC
>SAMEA3663038__coassemble_1044_pt1 | contig 8468 bp, 5 predicted proteins | sample SAMEA3663038__metabat2_low_PE_020 | metagenome-assembled genome bin SAMEA3663038 (sample SAMEA3663038) | pig gut metagenome | biome: pig gut; feature: pig-associated habitat; material: faeces | place: France | collected 2012
AGCCGTTGGACTCGAGTATGTCGGAAACGATACGCACTGCGTACGGATTCTCAGGCATTGTAGGGATGACTGGCTTGAGGGCACGGAGCGCAAGGTTGCCGTGGCCTATCTCGCGACGTCCCACACCGCGCTGAGGCTTTGCCTCTCCGGTAGAGAACGGAGGGAAGTTATAGTGAAGCACAACCTGCTGGTCGTCCTGGATGAGAACCTCATCGGTCTCTTTCATATCCATCTTGGTACCAAGGGTAACGGAGGCCAGGGACTGAGTCTCGCCGCGGGTGAAGATTGCGGAACCGTGGGCGCAAGGCAGGTAATCGACCTCGCACCATATAGGACGGACCTCGTTGCATACACGGCCGTCGAGACGTATTCCCTCATCAAGAATCATATTCCTCATAGCTTCCTTCTCCACGTCGTGATAGTACCTGTCGATGAGAGGCTGCTTCTCTTCGAGTTCCTCCTCCGGAATGGTGGCGCAGAACTCGGCCTTGATGGCCTCGAAGCCGTCCTCACGCTCATGCTTAGGCTTTGCGGCCTTTGCAAGGGCATAGCACTTGTCATAGCAGAATTCATTGACTGCCTTCCTGAGGTCCTCGTCCTGAGGGTCGTGAGGGTAATCCCTCTTCACCTCGTTGCCGAGCTCCCTGATGAGCTCCTTCTGGACACGGCAGTGCTTCTTGATTTCCTCGTGGGCGAACTTGATGGCCTCGAGCATATCGTGCTCGCTGACCTCTTTCATCTCACCCTCGACCATCATTATGTTCTCCTCGGTAGCGGCGACCATAAGTTCGATGTCGCTCTTTTCCATCTCGGAGAAAGTAGGGTTGATTACGAACTGGCCGTCGATACGGCATACGCGAACCTCGGAGATAGGGCCTTCGAACGGCAGGTTCGAGGTGGCCAGGGCACAGGATGCGGCAAGTCCGGCAAGCGCGTCAGGCTGTATGTCCTTCTCAGCGGAGATCAGGGTGACATTCACGAAGGTCTCGAGGTGGTAGTCCGATGGCCAGAGAGGCCTGATAGGACGGTCGATGAGACGGGAGATAAGAATCTCATAATCAGAGGATTTTCCTTCTCTCTTCATAAATCCGCCCGGGAAACGGCCTGCGGAATAATACTTTTCCTTGTAGTCAACGGTCAGCGGCATGAAATCCGTACCCTCCTTGACTTCCTTTGCTGCGCAGACCGTTGCCAGGAGCATCGTGCCTCCCATCTTTACCACTGCGGAGCCATCTGCCTGCTTGGCCAGTTTACCGGTCTCGATTTCAATCACCCTTCCGTCAGGCAATTCGATCTTTTTGTTTATGATATTCATTTGTTTCTTTTCAGCCCGCCTCCCCCTTTGGGAGTTGATTAATAATGTTCTCGTCTATTCTGTTCAATATATATTGTTCTCCTTTCGGCCGCCGCAGGCTGAATTTGTAGCGGCCTCGGGTTCTTTGTCAATGAAAAAGGGGACACCCATTGATGGATGAATCCCCTTTCAGAGCTTTTCCTGCTATAACTAGCTTATCGACGGAGACCGAGCTCCCTGACGATATTCCTGTATCTCTCGATGTCAGTCTTCTTGAGGTAATCAAGAAGGCTGCGTCTCTTACCTACGAGGCGAAGAAGTGAACGACGGGTAACGTTGTCCTTCTTGTTCTTCTTCACGTGCTCGGTAAGGTGAGCGATACGGTAGGAAAATAAAGCAACCTGACTCTCTGCAGAACCGGTGTCCTTATTAGACTTTCCGTACTTCGCGAAAATCTCCTGCTTTTTCTCTGGCTGAAGATACTCTGCTGCCATTGTGCAAAAAGATTATTTGTTAGCGCCCCGGTCCACCGTGGACCAAAGCGGCTGCAAAGGTATGAAAATAAATCGTTTTGACAAAGATTTATAAACTTTTTTGAAGATTACTTAATCCTGAGCCCTCAATAACCATTTAATATTTTCTTGCATATTTGAATCCGACCTGCTATCTTAGCGGAAACATCCGGAAAGAAGGTGATGAACAACTTCAGAAACAACAATTGGTGGTGGTGCCTGTTACACTCAAAGAGTCGTAGGAGGTAGGACCACATTGCATATAGTACAATGCCCCGCCGCAACTGCGACGGGGCATATTTTTTATTCCCGCCCCGAAACGTTCAGACCGCCATATCATATTATCGTACAAAGTCATACAAACACGAAACCGGACATAGTCATATAAACCAAGAATATCAATACAAAAAAATCACAGTCATTATGGAAGAGAAAATCCCCTACAAGATCTATCTCAAGGAAGAAGAGATCCCGAGCCAATGGTACAATGTGAGAGCCGATATGAAGAACAAGCCGGCTCCGCTGCTGAATCCGGGCACACTCCAGCCTATGACTCAGGACGAGCTGAGCCATGTTTTCTGCGAAGAACTATGCCGCCAGGAACTCGACAACGACACCAGATGGTTCGACATACCTCAGGAAATCAGAGACTTCTACAAGATGTACCGCCCTTCGCCCCTGGTGAGAGCCTATTTCCTTGAGAAAGCCCTCGGCACCCCTGCGAAAATCTACTACAAGTTCGAAGGCAACAACACCTCCGGCAGCCATAAGCTGAACAGCGCCATAGCCCAGGCCTATTATGCAAAGAAGCAGGGCCTTAAAGGCGTCACCACCGAAACCGGTGCCGGACAATGGGGAACGGCCCTGAGCATGGCCTGCGCCTATTTCGGACTGGACTGCAAGGTGTTTATGGTCAAGTGTTCATACGAACAGAAACCCTTCCGCCGGGAGGTGATGCGCACCTACGGGGCAAGCGTGACCCCTTCCCCGAGCATGAGCACGGCAGTGGGCCGCAAACTGCTCGAGGAGTTCCCGGAGACCACAGGCAGTCTGGGCTGCGCCATTTCCGAAGCGGTGGAAAGCGCCGTCAGCACCCCGGGGTACCGCTATGTACTGGGCTCGGTGCTGAACCAGGTACTGCTGCACCAGACGGTGATAGGTCTGGAGACCAAGGCGGCCCTGGACAAATACGGAATCAAGCCGGACATCATAATAGGCTGCGCCGGCGGCGGTTCGAACCTCGGCGGACTCGTCAGCCCGTTTGTGGGAGAAATGCTGAGGGGCGAGGCCACATACCGCATCATTGCAGTGGAGCCGGCATCCTGTCCGAGCTTTACCCGCGGACGTTTCGCATACGACTTCGCCGACACGGGAATGATATGCCCTCTGGCAAAGATGTACCCCCTCGGAAGCCAGTTCATCCCGTCCGCAAGCCACGCGGGAGGCCTGCGTTTCCACGGTATGAGCACCATACTCTCGCAACTTTACGCGGACGGGCTGATGGAGGCGCGCGCAGTCGAGCAGAGATCGGTATTCGAAGCGGCCGAGCTCTTCGCTAGAGTGGAGGGTACGCTTCCCGCCCCTGAAAGCAGCCACGCCATCCGCGCCGCAATAGACGAGGCCCTGAAGTGCAAGGAGACGGGAGAAGAGAAAACCATAGTCTTCGGTCTTACCGGAACCGGCTATTTCGACCTGTACGCCTATCAGCAGTTCAACGACGGAACTATGGGCGACGTCATCCCAAGCGACGGACAGATTGCTGCCAGTCTCGAAAAACTTCCGAAAGTGGAAGAGTAGAAAGAAATTGCCAAGTAAACTAAGATTGCTAACTTTGCAGGACTGAAATGAAAGCACTATGAAAATAGGTATCTGCAACGACCACGCGGGGGTCGAGTACAAAAATGCGATCTCCGATTTCCTCCGCGGACGGGGGATCGAGGTGGTGAACTTCGGAACCGACAGCACGGACAGCATAGACTATCCGGATGTGGCTCATCCGCTTGCAGAAGCGGTGGAGAGCGGGGCGGTGGACTGCGGAATCGCCCTCTGCGGCACCGGCAACGGGATGGCCATTACCCTAAACCATCATCAGGGGATACGCGCCGGCCTGGCCTGGGACGATGAGATTGCCGCCCTCGTGAAGCAGCACAACAACGCCAATGTTCTGGTTCTGCCGGCCCGCTTCATCAGCTGCGGGAAAGCCGTCAGACTGACCGGCATCTGGCTGGACGAGGAGTTTCAGGGCGGACGCCACCTGCGCAGGATCGAGAAGATACCAATTCACTGAATCAGGATGAAGTCCTTCAGCCACGACATCGAGGATTATCCGGAAGGTATAATCCTCAACATCGACAAGCCCTACCGCTGGACTTCCGCCGATGTGATACGCAAAATCAAATATGCCGCAATCAGACACTTCGGAAAGAAGAAACTGAAAGTGGGGCACGCCGGCACCCTGGACCCTCTGGCAACCGGGGTGCTGCTGGTGTGCATAGGTCCGGCAACCAAGCGGGCTGAGGAACTCCAGAAGCACGACAAGGAATATGTTGCCGGAGTGAGCTTCGGGGCCACCACCCCTTCCTTCGACCTGGAGAAAGGCATCGATGCACGCTTCCCCTGCTCCCACATAGAGAAGGAGTCGGTGGAGGAGGCGCTCAAAGCTTTCATAGGAGAGCAGATGCAGGTCGCACCCCTGTTCAGCGCCAAGAGCGTGGACGGTGTCAGGGCATACGAGTTGGCCAGAAAGGCCTTCAAGGCCGGGGAAGCCATTCCGGAAGGGCTGCTCAGGGCGGCCCGCATCAACATAAGCGAATGTGAGCTGCTGGACTTCCGCAAGTCTGCAGCGGGGCAGGAGGCCCCGGATTTCGGGAGAAACGCGACGGAGCGGGAAACTCCGGACCTGGGCAAAAACACGACGGAGGGGGAAACCGGCGGCGCAGAGAAGCGCACTGAAGGTGCCTCATTCCGCATCAACGTGGCCGAAGACGACCTCGGACTGCCGCACGCGAAGATAAGGATAGCCTGCAGCAAGGGTACATATATACGCGCCTTCGCAAGGGACCTGGGAGAGGCTCTGGGTTCGGGCGCCTATCTGAACAGTCTCTGCAGAAGCCGCTCGGGCGCCTTCCGGGTGGAAGACGCCCTCACGGTAGAACAGGCTCTTTCTTTGCTTTCTGTTAGTTCAGAACCGGAGCGATGACCAGCGTCCACTGACGCGGCTCGGCCTTTACGCGGTCCTTCTCCAGAGGAGAGGAGCCCCAGGAGGTGATGCCTCCGAGTCCCTGCTGCACGCAATCCAGGTTGATATGGCTCACACCGTTCGAACGGTCGTCACGATGTGCCAGACTCTTGAGTTCAAGGGTGTGGGCACGGGCATGAGGGCTCTTGTCGCGACGGTCGGCACCTCTGGCGTTGAGGTCGAACTGGCGGCGTGTCAGAGGCAGGGCCGAGCCGGAGAAAAGTGCTTCCGAAGTGAAATTGAGGCCGCAGCCATCATCGTCCAGCACGGACATCCAGCGCAGATCGACGTGAGTTCCGCATTCCTGAGGACGTACCGCAGTCCAGTCGAACTGGTCATATACACTCTGCACATAGCGGCCGTCGAGATTGGAACTCTTGCGGTCGCAATAGCTCTCGTGAGGACCCTTGCCGTAGAAATCGAGGGTATTGCAGGAGCCAGGCATAGTGAACTCCACACCGAAACGGAAGAGGTCCGGCTGGGCGGCAAGGCGTCCCTCGTAATCCTCGAGACTCTCGCTCAGACTCAGGACCCCGTCAGGATGTATGGAGTACTCCATCACCACCCTGGCCGCCTCATTCACGATATATGAAACCCTTACTTTGCCCAGACCGTCTTCGCGCGTACAGCTGAAAGACTCCTTGACGATGTGAGGATAGAGCCACTGCTTCATACCCTTGTAACGCCTGGAACCGAGGTCATTCTCGGTCACCGCACGGCCGAAGCAAGGCATCAGGGGCTCCAGAATGAGTTCGCGTCCGGCAAGCACATAGCTGCACAGCGCGCCGCTCTCCCTGTCGAAGGCCAGGCGCCATTCCGCCACCCTCGGTGCTGCGCAGCCGTCATAGACCGTGCTGCCGCAGAAACGGAGCATATCGCCGTCCTCGCAACTCTCCACCTCTCCGGAGCGCAGCTGCGGAACGACAGGATCGCCCTCGCATATCACTATCTGGTCATAGGCGACCTGCGAACCGGCCTGCAGCAGACCGTCGCGGCGCGCCAGTCTCCAGGACAGATTCAGACGCAGCGCCTTGCCACGCATATCCCCAAGCGAAGCGAGGTCGAAGCCGAGATCCACTTCGCCGCTGCAGAGAGGAGCTATATCTATGCCCTGCCTGCAGCCTGAAAGGACGATTTCGCCCTCAGCGGTAAGGTCCCAGTCGAGGATATAGCGGCTGAGGTCTATGAAGAAATTCTCATTATATACCTTGATACGGCCCTTCGCTGCCGATGCTGCGTCCGCGCTGCAATGTATGGAACGGTACTGGTAGGCAACTTCGTAGGCGTGCGGATGCAGGCTGCGGTCGGCTGCGATGACGCCGTTGCTGTTGAAGGAATTGTCGCTCGGGTCATAGTCGTTGAAGTCACCGCCTACCGCGAAGAAATGATCCGTGCCGCCCTTGTCGGTCGGCCAGCTGAGAGCCTGGTCCTGGAAGTCCCAGATGAAACCGCCCTGAAGTTCAGGATGGCTGCGGTATATATCCCAGTAATCCTTGAAACCGCCCATTGAATTGCCGTGGGCGTGGGCGTATTCGCACTGTATGAAAGGCAGGGTGGTGGCGCTTTCCGCAAACTCACTGCAGTAATCCGGAGTTGCGTACATAGGGCAGGCTATGTCAGAGCAGACTCCGTAAGGAGCCCTCTCGTACTGTATGGGACGGCTTGAGTCAAATGCCTTTCCCCAATTGTAGCATTTCTCGAAGTTCGGGCCGAAACCCGCCTCATTGCCCAGACTCCAGATGATGATGCTCGGACGGTTCAGTTCCTTGCGCACCATACGCTGGAAACGGCTCAGATGGGCAGCTTCGAAAGCCGGGTCCTTGGCCAGGGTCTTCTCTTCGTAACCCATGCCGTGCGACTCTATGTTCGCCTCGCAGATGACATAGAAGCCGTAGCGGTCGCAGAGTTCGTACCAAAGCGGGTCATCAGGATAGTGACAGGTACGTACTGCATTGATATTCAACTGCTTCATTATCTTGAGGTCGCGAATCATATCAGCCTCGCTGACCACATATCCCTTGTAAGGATCCATTTCGTGACGGTTCACGCCCTTGATGAGCACAGGCTGGCCGTTGACCTTGAGCTGCCTGTTCTCTATCACCACAGTCCTGAAGCCTACGTTCTCATAGATTCGGTCCTGAGCCACGCCCTTGGAGTCCCTCGCACTGATCTCGAGAGCATAGAGCACCGGCTCCTCTGCCGACCATGGGGAGATGCCGTCCAGTCTGGCGGAAATCACGGCCTCATAGAGCCCCTCCTCATCCTTGCGGGTGGATACGGCCGCACTGCCCTGATATACTATATTGCCCTCGCTGTCCGAGAGCTTCACGTCTATGCTGCGTATGCCGGAACTGAGCTTCACGCTGAGGCCGAATTCGCCGTCCGCCTCCGCCTTGACGCGCAGGTCCTCGACGCGGGCTTTCGGACGGGAATATATATAGGTATCCCTCGCCAGGCCGCTCAAACGCCAGAAATCCTGATCCTCAAGGTAGGTGCCGTCGCACCAGCGGAAAATCTCCAGCGCAATCAGATTGTCGCCTTTGACAAGGTATCTACCTATGTCAAAACGGGCATCCAGCTTGCTGTCCTGGCTGTATCCCACCTCTTTGCCGTTGACCCATACGCGTACGTTGGAGGTGGCGCTGCCTATGCAGAGGAAGACATCCCGCTTCTCCCAGGCATCGTCCCACTCGAAGTGACGGCGGTACTGACCCACGTGATTGTCCTTCACAGGAGGTATGGGCGGATTGCTCTCATAGTGGCCGTGCCAGGCGTAATAGTAGTTGAGATACAAAGGGTCGCCGTAGCCGTTGAGCTCCCACATACCCGGAACCGGCATAGTGCCCCAGGAGCTGTCGTCGAAGTCGGTTCGGTAGAAATCACGGGCGCGGCTGTCCATGTCTTCGTACCATTTGAAATCCCATACGCCGTTCAGGCTGAGTATCCCGTCATCCGTGTGGAAGGCGGCCCTCATGGGAAGTCGGTTGCGTTCGAACACAGCCGGGTCCTTCCAGTCGGTGTCGGATGTGTTTCGTACTGCGGCACGGGCGCTCATCCCCGCCATCAGTATGGCCGGCAGAACTGCCAGGCAGGTGAAGACTTTGATTCTCATATTTGCTATCGGTTATCAGTTTTTCAATCAAGAGGGAATCAGATCAGTTCGAAGGATGAACTCTTCAGCCAGGCGGCCGTCGGAGAGCTCTATGTTGGACCAGTCCCCCACATTGTCGAGCACACGCAGGCGGGTTCCGGAATGGAGCACGAAAAGGTCCGTTGCCGAATCGTCGGAAGGCGAACTCTTCACGGGCACCACCGGCTTCATAAGCACCGCCCTGTCCGTCCTGATATAGTCACTGCGCTGGCTGAGGGCGAACGCGAGCGACGAAAGACTCAGCAGCAGGGCTGCAATGGCCGAGAAGAAGCC
>SAMEA3663038__coassemble_1081_pt1 | contig 8306 bp, 5 predicted proteins | sample SAMEA3663038__metabat2_low_PE_020 | metagenome-assembled genome bin SAMEA3663038 (sample SAMEA3663038) | pig gut metagenome | biome: pig gut; feature: pig-associated habitat; material: faeces | place: France | collected 2012
ATTACGAGGAACTGTGCGGAAGCCGTCCGGAGGGCATAGCGGATTTCCTGCCAAGCTATATAAACGGACTTGCCGCCCAGTATCAGGTCGATGTCCCGTACACCGTTTCGATGGTGTCCAGCTTCGGTCCCGTTGTGGATGACTTCAACTCTTCCAACGGACTCACCCCGGCAACGAGCTATTTCGTGTTCGCCGTGGGCATAGGCCCTGACGGAACTGCGACCACGGATCCCGAGGTGGTTCAGATTACCACTGCGCAGCCGGCTGAGAACACTTTCACCGTAGTGAAAGGCCTGACCGGACATTCGGATGCCTCCTATTCGGTGGTTCCTGCCCATTCGGAATCCTATGTGGCTCTCTTCGAGCGCAGTTGCTATCTGAAGGATGCTTCTGGCAACTATCTGCCAGACAATGAGATAATCGATGCGATCCTGGAGTCCAGGGGCAGCAGCATTTCTTCTTCTGTCTATAGCGGAAATGCCACCGTTTACGAGTGCCCTCTGGTTCCGGACGAAGATTACTGCCTTCTCGTGTTCGGCTATTTCGCAGGCGAGGTGACAAGCGGTCTTACCAAGGCCGAGTTCCGCACTTCGGCAGCATCTCCCGATACCCAGCAGGGTTTCACGATTATGAGCTCGGCTGTCGAGACCACTTCCTTCGAGGTGTCTTACAGCCCGTATTACCAGAACAGGCCTTTCATCGCCAACTATATGCCTATGTCTGATTTCCTCAGCCTCGGAGGCGACCTTTCCGACAAAGCCGCCACCAATGCGGCAGTCAGACGCTACAACGACAGCGTGGTTGACGAATTGTACAACGCCTGGAGTCTGAAGGATTATGCCGATAAGAAGGAATATCTCCACAGAAGGCTGAGTACGGACTACCTGTCCTATAAGATAGATAATCTCAATCCTTCGAGCGACTATCTGTGCTATGCCATAGGTATGACGGCTGACGGTACATATACCACCGATGCCTCTGTCCTGAAGGTGACGACCAAGACGGTGTACGATACTCCTCAGCTGTCCGAGATTCTTCCGTCCTTCTCCGGCACCTGGCTCTCGATGTGGTTCTATGTCGATCCGGATGCACCGGCAAAACTGTACGGCTGCAGCTCGCTTGTCAACGACAGGAGCATGTATGACCTGTCTGACGATGCAATCAGGGATTATTACTACGAAGGCTATGACTGGGAGAAGGGGACGCAGTCTCCGAAAAGGCTCTGGTCGGCCAGCGAGTACTTCTCGATCGGCGCAGGCAATGTCAAGGCAGGCGACATCGTTTACAGCGCCGGCATACTCGTCGGTGACGACAAGGACTGCTATACCGTGTTCAGGAATATATACGAGGTGAAGTGATGAGAAAGACTCTTTCCTTACTGCTGTCCTCAATGCTTTTCCTCGCATTCTCCTGCACCAAGCCCGATAACGGGGACAATACGGGGAACAATGACGGACCTGAGACTTCGTTAAAAGTGGGAGACTACTACAGCAGTGGCCTGGTTAAGGGAATAGTGTTCAGTCTCGACGAGGACGGAGAGCACGGCCTGGTGGTTTCCCTCGACGAGAAGAATCTGCAGTGGTCAACCCTGGAGACGAGTGTCATAGCAGGGGCCGCCTATGTCAGCCTGGATTACGGACTTGACAATGTTATGGGAATCAAATCCCTCTTCGACAACTGGGCGACCGCCTTTCCGGCCGTCGCCTGGTGCTCTTCGAAGAATCCGGGCAGTCTGAATCTCTGGTATCTGCCTGCGGCCAATGAGTTGAGGACACTGCTGGACGGCTTTGCCGGGAATCCCGGGCTGGCGGCCTCTATGGAGCAGCATTCGGGCACTCCTCTGAATCCTTCAGCCAGCTACTGGTCTTCCACGGATGGCGGAGGGCAGATCGCCTACTCTTACCGTCATCGCGCGGATATGTCTCCTGACGAGGAGCTGTATGCGCTCCTTCCAAAATCGGAGTCGCTTCCGTCCCGCTGTATATGCCGTTTCTGATTTTTGACTGATATATGAAAAATAAATATCTGTTTCCTCTGTTTGCAGCGCTGATTTCGCTGCTCCCTTCCTGCGTCCGTCCGGATGATATATCTTCCGACCCGCTGCTGAAGCTGTCCGGCAGGGTTGTGACCGTGGCGGCGGAGGGCGGCGTGGCAGGCATTGCCTTTACGCTCAGCGACGCCGGGAGCGGAAAGACGCTGGAGGCGGACGCCGCCCTGTTTCATTTTTCCTGCCAGGCCGCCTGGTGCGGTGACTTCAGCGCGGACCCGGCAGCCGGGAAGATAACGTTCCGCGTTGACCCCAATGTCTCGGAGAGTTCCCGACTCGCTTCGGTGAGTGTGGAATATGAGGGCTCCGTGGCGTCCTTTTCGCTTTCACAGAATGGACTCGGAGAGAATCCGGACCTTATATCGAAGATGAACTTCGATATAAGCTACGTAATCGAAGGACCGCACGTCACGATGACTGTCAAACCGGAATTCGATGACGTACGCTATTATATAGCCTATTCCAGGAAGAGTGAGGTGGATGAATATGCCGACAGGATTCAGGCGGTAATCAAGGCCAATGTCGAGAAATACCTCTCCGGAGAGATCAATGCTCTCGTGAATTACGGAGGATACACTTTCGAACAGGCCCTGGATGAATATGTGGGAAAGGGCGAGAGGACCGTCTCCATGTCCCTGAACGGAGAGTCGGATTTCGTTGGCTGGTGCTGTGCTGTGAACAGCCAGGCCAAGGTCATCTCCGACGTGGTGATGAAGGAATTCAGGACTGGAACGATTCCTCCTTCTGACAATGTCCTGCATTTTGAACTGGACGACGTGAACTGCGACCGTGTCAGCTACAGCGTCAGCACAAGCAACGGGGACCAGTGGGCAAGTATGGTTGTGCCGGCTGAGGAAGTTGCAGGAAAGGACGATGCCTGGATACGCTCTATGTTCAATTCGCTCGAGAATCTTACGGACTATCTGCACTTCGGGGACTGGTCCGGCACCGTTGCTAACCTTGAGGCCGGGAAGGAATACTGTATCCTGACTTTCGGCTACAGTTGGGGCGCCATTACCACGGAGGTGAGCAGAAACGCTGTCACAACCCTGGTGCCGGAAGGCGGAGAGGCGCAGTTCTCGCTTACGCTGGAAAGGCTTACCCACTTCAGGGCAGTGTGCCGCATCGAGCCATCCCTGAAGACCAGTCTTTATTATGCAGACATACTCTATCCGGGCGAGACTCTGGATTCCGCATTGAAGGATATCAATTCCCAGCTCGACTGGATGGCCGGCAACGGCTATGGCGACAGACTCTCCCTCCTGCGCAAGATGGGCAGCAGGGGAGCGCAGTCCCTGATGAAAAGCGGCCTTGAGGAGGGACAGGAATACAGCTTCTTCGTACTTCAGGTTGACGAGAGCACGGGGGACTTCCTGCCTGAGGTATATTGCTCCGACAAGTTCACTACGCCATACGCCGCCCCTTCCGATGCCTATGTCAGCATATCCCATCCGAAATGGTTCTCCGGGGACGAATATGCGGCTGCCTATCCTGAGGACGGTGCCGGAGCCGAAGGCTATGCCATTCTGCCGCTCACGGTCAGCACGCACGGTAGGGTGGTCGACTACTGGTACTGCATTTACGATGCCGATCTCACTGACAGCGGCACTTACACTGACGAGATGCTCATTCCCTACCTGAGCGGATTCACATACACCGACGAGAATGGTAATGAACAGGAATATGAGGCCGACGGCTTCAAGAGCGAGCCTTACAAGGTCCTTGCCTGCGAGTACGGCAAGGTCCTGACTTTGGTCAGTGTAGCAATCGATGAGGATGACAACTGGGGACCGGTAATGCGTGAGAAGCTTTACCTTACCCCGGAGGGCAACTCTCCTATCTCAGAGTTCAGCCCCGTGAAATCCACACGCTATGGAGTTATGTCAAAAGCAGAATGGAAATGAAGAATACCCTTGGCTTGGCCCTGACCCTCCTTTCATTCTCGGGACTGTTCTTTTCTTCTTGTGAAAAAAGCGCTTATGAAAGTGATTTCAAGGAAGAAGCCGAAATCGGAAGGGAAATGCTCCTGATGCTCTCGGAAGAGGCCGCCTCTCTCTGGGAGAAGGGCGACAGCGCCGCCGTGGCGGATATGGTCAGAGGCGATATGGAAATATCTTCTCTGCGTCCGGCTCTGTCGGCAAAACCGAAAAACGCGGAACTTGCTGCGCGACTCGGCCTGGACAGATGGTTCGTTGTCAACTTCGCGGCGGAACGCGACCTGTCCGAGGCGGGAAACATCCTGGTCCAGTCGTCCTGCGTGGAACTGGTTCAGCCAAACAGATACACCTCGGTCAGCCCGTCCGGGACAGTCGAGACTTTCAAGCCGCTTACAAGAAGCGCTGAGCCCTGCTTTATGTCCGACCCTTATTTCACTTCCCAGTGGAACCTGTACAATGACGGCAGTCTGGGCTCGAATTTCAGGGCCGGAGCGGATGTGGGTGCCGCCTATGCCTGGAATCTCTGCGGCGGTGACCCGGGAGTCGTGGTCGCAATCATAGACGGTCCCGTAAAATACGATCACGAAGACCTGGCCGCCAATATGTGGGTGAATGAGGCGGAACTATCCGGAAATGCCGGGATTGACGATGACGGGAATGGGTATGTGGATGATATCTACGGTTATAATTTCGCATTGGGCTGTGGCGGCATAGACTGGTCCGGTCCCGGTGAAGTCGGTCACGGCACCCACGTCGCCGGCATAATCGGAGCCGTAAACGGGAACGGCAGGGGCATTTCGTCCATTGCCGGCGGAGTCGATGGCAAGGGCGGCGGAGTGAGAATGATGTCCTGCCAGGTCTTCTACGGCGATTCCCGCAGCGCCTCCGACCTGCAGGTAGGGAATGCCTTCATATATGCGGCTGACAACGGAGCCTGCATCGCCCAGTGTTCCTACGGCTATGACGGCGGTACCTACAAAAAGGACAATGACTACATCAACAAATGGCCTTTCGAATACCGTGGTCTAAAATATTTTATGGACCCATCCAACGCCAACTGCCCTGCAGTGGAATCGAATGTGGCTGTCTTTGCCGCCGGAAACGAGTCCATTTCCTATTCCTCTTATCCCGGCGCTCTGCCCCAGTGCGTCAGCGTAACGGCACTTGGCCCCGACGGCCTGCCCGCCGCATATACGAACTACGGTCTGGGCTGCAACGTAGCTGCTCCGGGAGGCGACGACAACTTCGGACAGTCCTCGAAAATACTGTCCACCGGCATAGACGGAATCAATGGGGAATATGCCTGGATGGCCGGGTCTTCGATGGCCTGTCCGCATGTCTCCGCTGTCATAGCCCTAGGAATGTCCTATGCCCTTCAGCTTGGCAGGCATTTTTCAGCAGACGAATTCCAGGCGATGGTATATGCTTCCGTGGATGACCTCGACTCCTATCTCGAGGGAGGAGTGAAGCAGTGCCCTGATGGCAGTGCACTGGAACTCAAAAACTACCGCGGCAGAATGGGTACCGGCTCCATTGATGCCTGGCAAATGCTGATGCAGGTCGAGGGTGTCCCTTCGATAATAGTCGAGTGCGGCAAGGATTGCCGTGTGAGTCTCAGGGATTACTTCGGTGGAGGTTTTGAAAGCATAAGTTTCAAGGGCGTAGAAGTGGATCCCGTTTACGAGTCCGCGCTCGGCCTGGTGTCCGCTTCCGTCGATGGCGGTTATCTGTCCATACGCTGCAACCGTAAAGGCAGCGGCAAAATCCGTGTGAAAGCCATTGCAGGCGGTACTTTTGCCGGCGGCCCGGGAGGAACAGGAGGAAGCGAAATCGAAAGGGAAATATCCATTCTGTCCAGAGGTGTCCGAGGATGGAACAACGGATGGCTTTAGCAATCTTCAACAAGAGAATATATGTTCCGCAATATAAAACTGCATTCACTGGCCCTTGCGGCCTTGCTTTCCGCCTTTGTGCTCTCCACCCTTTCCTGCTCGAAGGAGGCGAATCTTCGCGAGAGCCTGCCCGGCGAGTGGCATTATTCGGATGCCGCTTCCGATGTCTATATCGCATTCAGCGCAGACGGACATTATGAACTTTTCCAGAAGATAGGAGAGGGACGCTATCGTGAATACAGGGGAGAGTGGACTCTGAAAAAGAATATTCTGTCCGGGAACTATGGCGAAGGCATAGCCTGGGGCAGTTCCTACAGGGTGGAAATCGACGGAGACACTCTGCTGCTCTCGGCCACAAACGGCTCGGGCGAAAAGAACGTCTATAGGCGGGAGTCAGTTCCCGCCTCAGTGCGCGAATCGGCTGAAGCCGCTGTCTGATCACTTGGCTCTCAGGCCGAAGAGTACGTAAAGTATAGGGAAAATCTCAAGCCTGCCCAGGAGCATTTCTAAGCTGAGACTGATCTTCAGAATGGATGGGAGATCGGCATAGTTGCCCATAGAGCCGACTTCGCCGAAGCCCGGGCCTACATTGCCCATGCAGGAAATGGAGGCGGTGATGGCTGTCGTCGGGTCGAGACCGAAGGCGGCGTTGAGTATGGCACCGACCACGATGATGAAAAGGTAGCACACTATGAAGATCAGGGCGTAATTCACCTGATCGGCGCTCTTGAGCATGCCGTCAATGCGTATGCTGTTGACACTGCGCGGGTTGTAAAGGCTTCTTATCTTGTACTGCAGTCCCTTGAAGGCAAGTATGCCGCGGTCGATTTTCATGCCGCCGGAGGTCGAGCCGGAGCAGCCGCAGAAGAAAGAGCAGCAAAGCAGCACTACGATGCACAGCGGTGGCCACAGGGTGGTGTCGGCAGTGGCGAATCCCGTGGTCGTACTGATGGAGATGGCCTGGAAACAGGCCAGGCGCAGGGCCTCCGGGAAGCGGTGGCCGTCAAGGCAGAGCGATATGCAGATCAGCAGACTGGCAAGGACGAAGAAAGCGAGGTAGGCCCTCGGGATCTCGTCGCGCAGCAGACGGCTGTGGTTGCCTTTTGTGAAAGAGAGGAAGATCAGACTCAGGTTCATTCCGGCAAGGAGCATTGTCACTGTGAGCACCACCTCCGCCGCCGGATTCTGGAAACTGGCTATGCTGGCGTTGCGGTTGCCGAATCCGCAGGTCGAGCAGGCCGACATTGCGTGGGAGATGGCATCGAACCAGTTGAGACCGCATATCCTCAGGGCTATGCTGGATAAGACGGTCAGACCGGCATAAACTATTATGATTCGGTAGGCGAAAAGACCGCTTTTCCAGTGCACGTTCTCTCGGGCGATTCCGGATATCTCAGTGTTGGAAAGCATCGAACGGCTTCCGTCTGCATTTGGCACCAGTAGGGAGAATACGGTTATGATGCCGACTCCGCCTACCCAGGCCGTGGAGACTCGCCAGAACAGTATGCCCTTGGGCAGGCTCTCGATATCGGAAAGTATGGAGGCTCCGGTGGTGGTGAATCCCGATACGCTCTCGAAAAAGGCATTCACAGGGGTGAACTGCCCGCCGTACATTATGTAAGGCAGCATTCCGAAAAGACAGCCCAGCACCCAGGAACCGACCACTATCCAGTAGCCCTCCTTCTGGCTTATGCGGGGCTCTCCCTTCACGAAAATCAGAGGGAAGCTGCCGAACAGGGCAGTGACAAAGGCCGAGAAGAAGAGAGGCACACTGCTCCCTTCGTTGTCCATTGTCAGCGAGACGATGCCGGAAATAGCCATAAGTGCGGCCACCATCAGCATCGAAAGTCCTATGTATCTGTGGATTATCTTGAATCTCATTTCCCTATGGAGCTATATCTTACATTGTATCCGACCGAGATATACGGGTTGAAGTCGTGTCCCATATTGTCTTCGAGTACCTTGATTGCCCTTTCTCTCGTGGCTTTGCTGAAATTGTCCATTTTCTTGACTTCCTCTATCAGGGCAGGAATGTCTTCGGCCCTGACCATAGATATGTTCGGCTTTATCACGAAACTTATGGGCATATACACTCCGTTGCCCACGTTCCTGGATTCGCAGCGCATGACCTCTCCCTCCTGACTGTGGATCTGGAGCTTCAGTATGCCCCAGTCTTCCTCGACTATGTGCAGGGTAGCGCTGACCTTCATCCTGCGGTTGGACCAGGTGACCACATCCACAAGCTTGTCCCCGTATTCGTAGGTGCCGGTCAGGCGGAACTTGTGCTTTTTCGAGAACTTCTGGCCCCAGTCCGTGCTCTCTCCGTAGAGCATATCGAAGAGGTCTATCATCTCGAACAGGGACATCACGTTTTTCTTGACATTCTCCGGCAAGGGCGGATTCTGGCGTACCAGCCGGTGCGCGAAATCC
>SAMEA3663038__coassemble_1097_pt1 | contig 8228 bp, 5 predicted proteins | sample SAMEA3663038__metabat2_low_PE_020 | metagenome-assembled genome bin SAMEA3663038 (sample SAMEA3663038) | pig gut metagenome | biome: pig gut; feature: pig-associated habitat; material: faeces | place: France | collected 2012
CAGCTGCCGGCGACTTCGAGTTCGTAACCCCTAAGGAGGCCGCAAAGAAGCACGCTTCCGTGGGCGCCCTCGACGTTCCGGACCCTATTTCCTGGGCTGACGAGGAGAGAGACCTCAGCGCTTGGCTGGGCAACGAACTCCAGAACGACGCCTTCTCCAAGGTCAACAGTCTCAACGAGAAGCTCGGCATACTGAACGACCAGCAGCTCTGGTCCGATTTCGGCCATCTGCAGGAAAGCGACCATTTCTATTATATGTGCACCAAGTTCTTCTCGGACGGTGCGGTCCACAAGTACTTCAATCCGTACGACACCCCTTACGAGGCCTTCATCAACTATATGAACGTACTGAGCGACTTCTCCATCCGCGTCGAGGATGCCCTCAAGACATCCGGCACCAAGGCTGTGGAGGAGGACCGTATCGTGGTTGTGAAACCGAAGAACGTGCCCGGTCGCGGCAAGCGAAAATGATAGTACAAAACACTGAATATCGATGACAAAAGACGAACTTATCCGTCCGGACTACCTTTTTGAGGTCAGCTGGGAGGTTTGCAACAAGGTCGGAGGGATCTATACCGTTGTTGCCACAAAGGCTCTCAATCTCAAGGAGGACTTGAAAAAGCACCACATCCTGGTTGGTCCGGACGTATGGATGAACGTAGAAAAAAATCCTGATTTCCTGGAGGACGCCACTCTTTTCAAGGCCTGGAAGGCTCAGGCGGCCTCCGAGGGAATCAGAGTGAGGGTAGGACGCTGGAACGTTCCCGGAAAACCCTATGCCATCCTGGTGGATTTCAAGAGTTTTCTTCCGAATCAGGACGAAATCCTTGCCGCCTGCTGGCGGGACTTCAGGGTGGACTCCATTTCCGGCAACTGGGACTACAAGGAATCGGCCCTGTTCGGCTATGCCGCCGGGCGTGTGATCGAGAGTTTCTACAACTTCAATCTCAGTGATTCCGAAAAGGTGGTCGCCCAGTTCCACGAGTGGCAGACGGGTGCCGGCCTTCTCTACCTGAAACACAGCAAATTGCCGATTGCCAGCGTCTTTACGACCCACGCCACAATGATGGGGCGCTGCATAGCCGGCAACAATATCCCCCTCTACGACAATCTCGACTCCTTCGACGGAGACGAGATGGCCCGCAGGCTGGGAGTCGTGGCCCGTAATTCACTCGAGAAGCAGTCGGCTCTCAATGCCGATGTGCTTACCACGGTCAGCGACATCACCGCCCGCGAGTGCGCCCGTTTCTACGGACGCAAGGTGGATTTCGTGACCCCAAACGGCTTTGAGAACAGCTTCACCCCTCAGGGAGAGGAGCAGTATCTGAGCAAGCGCAGGGCCGCGAGGAAACGCTTTATCGAAGTGGCCTCCTATATGAGCGGGGCCCCGGTCGCTCAGGACGCCGTTCTCTTCGGCATAGGCGGCCGCTACGAATATCACAACAAGGGAATAGACGTGTTCATCGACGCTCTTGCCAAACTCCGCGAGGATGGATGGCAGGGCAGGGAGATACACGCGTTCATACTTATCCCTTCGGGACACAACGGGCCTGACCGCGCCCTGCTGCAGAAGATGTCAGGCAACGGGGCTGAGCAGTACGTGACACAGTGCAGCCACGCCCTTATGGACCCGGCCTGGGACAAGGTGCTCAACAGATTTGCCGACAAGGGCCTGCGCAATGCCGCCGGCGACAAAGTGAAAGTATATTTCGTGCCTTCTTATCTGAACGGCTCGGACGGCATATTCAATATGAGCTACTACGACCTGCTCATAGGTCTTGACGGAACCATATTCCCATCCTACTACGAGCCGTGGGGCTATACGCCTCTCGAGAGCCTCGCCTTTGCCATACCTACCCTCACCACCAGCCTCGCAGGCTTCGGAATCTGGGTCAGGGACCATTATGGCAAGGAGCATCCGGGCATAGCAGTGGTGGACAGGAACGACTCGAACTATTTCGAGGTCGTGGATGCCGTCGCCGCCCGCATACGGGAGATTGCGGAACTCGACGAAACTCAGCGCCGCCGCTATATGGAGTCGGCCGCCGATGTCGCCCGCATCGCACTTTGGGAAAATCAGATAGTTTATTATAAGAAAGCCTATTCCGAGGCATTGTGCAGACAACAGAAGCTTCAGGACGGAATGCCTGCTGCAAAAAAGAACAAAATCATGGAATACAGGAAAATAGAAATCGACAACCCTACGTGGAAGAGTGTTATGGTAACCAGGCATCTGCCAAAGAAGATTGCTGGTCTCGAGACCCTCAGCAAGAATCTCTGGTGGTGCTGGAATGAGAGCGCCAAGGATCTGTTCAAGTCAATAGACTACGATCTCTGGCACAGCTCAGGACATAACCCTATGGCCATACTCGACAGGGTAAGTCTCAAGAGATACAAAGAGCTGGCTGCGGACCCTGAGTTCGTGGGCAGACTGAACGAGGTGATGACCGAGTTCAACAGTTATATGGCAGCCAAGGAAGAGAGGACGGATCCGTCAGTGGCCTACTTCTGTATGGAATACGGTCTGGACACTTCCCTGAAGATCTATTCCGGCGGCCTCGGCATTCTTGCGGGCGACTACCTCAAGGAGACCTCCGACATGAACGTCAATCTTGTGGCCGTCGGCCTGCTCTACCGCTATGGCTATTTCAACCAGAAGCTCACCGCCCAGGGCAACCAGGTGGCCGAGTACGTGCCTCAGGACTTCTTCAAGATCCCGGCCGAGCCAGTGCTTGACGAAAACGGCAACTGGAAGACCACCAGCGTGGCTTTCCCTGGCAGGACTCTGACTGCCCGCATCTGGAAGGTGGCCGTGGGCCGCACCGACCTCTATCTGCTCGACACCGACTATGAGGCCAACGCTCCAGAGGACCGTCAGGTGACACATCAGCTCTACGGTGGCGACTGGGAGAACCGTCTGAAGCAGGAGCTGCTCCTGGGCATTGGCGGCATACGCGCCCTTCGCACCCTGGGCCTGAACCCTCAGGTATATCACTGCAACGAGGGCCACGCCGCATTCATAGGTCTGGAAAGACTCCGCGAATACATACAGAATGAGAACCTCAGCTTCACAGAGGCCCTCGAAGTGGTAAGGGCATCCAGCCTCTTCACCACCCACACTCCGGTTCCGGCCGGCCACGACGCCTTCGACGAGGGCATACTCCGCCAGTACATTGGCCACGTGCCTGGCGAGCTGAAGATCAGCTGGGAGACCCTTATGGGCCTGGGCAAGCTCGACGGCTACAACGTGAACGAGAAGTTCTCAATGAGCATCCTGGCCGCCAACATCTCCCAGGAGGTCAACGGCGTGTCCATGCTTCACGGCAAGGTCAGCCAGAAGATATTCTCCAATATGTACCCGGGCTATCTGCCTGAGGAGCTGCACGTGAGCTATGTGACCAACGGCGTCCACTATCCAACCTGGTGCGCCAAGGAATGGAAGACCGTCCACAACAAGGTGTTCGGTGCGGAATTCAAGACCCATCACTATGATATGGGCTGCTTCTCCGGCATCTACAACATCTCCGATGAGGAAATCTGGAATACCCGTCTGACGCTCAAGAAGGAGCTCGTCAGAATCATACGCGAGCGTCTCTCCGACCCTGTGCTCAGCAGCCACTATTCTCCGCGCCAGATCGTCAAGATCAAGGAGAACTTCCGCGACGACGTGCTCACCATAGGCTTCGCCCGCCGTTTCGCCACCTACAAGCGTGCGACCCTGCTCTTCAGCGACCTTGACCGTCTCGACGCCATAGTCAACGACCCTCAGCATCCGGTTCAGTTCGTGTTCGCAGGCAAGGCCCACCCGGCTGACGGCGCAGGTCAGGACCTCATCCGCCAGATCGTCGAGATAAGCAAGCAGCCGCGTTTCCTCGGCAAGATCATATTCGTGCCGGGCTACGACATCTCCCTGGCCAAGAGGCTCGTACAGGGCGTGGACGTATGGCTCAACAACCCTACCCGTCCTCAGGAGGCATCCGGCACTTCCGGAGAGAAGGCTGCGATGAACGGCGTAATGCATTTCTCCGTACTCGACGGATGGTGGGTAGAGGGCTACAGGGAGGGTGCCGGCTGGGCGCTTCCTCTGGAGCGCACCTACGACGACCAGGGCTATCAGAACGAGCTCGACTCCGCAACCATATATACCATCATAGAGAACGACATCGCACCTGCCTACTACAATATCGACCGTATGACCGGCAGGTCCGCCGAGTGGGTGGGATATATCAAGAACACCATCGCCCAGGTGGCCTGCAACTTCACCACCAACCGTATGCTCAGCGACTACTGCAGGCAGTACTATGTTCCGCAGAGCAAGCGCAGCGCGGAAATCTGCAGTGAGGACTACAAGCTTGCCCGCGAGATTTCCGAGTGGAAGAACAGGGTGCGTCTGAGCTGGAAGAACGTGGAGGTTGTTTCCTACACCCAGCCGGATTCCTCATACGTACTCTCTTCCGAGAACCCTATGACCGCCGAGGTGGTGCTGAACATAGCCGACCTCAATCCGGAGGACATAGGAGTGGAAATGCTCTTCACTTCCACCGACAAGAAGGGCGAGCGTCACATACAGGAGAAGGTAGAGTTCGAGTTCGTGTCCAATAATGAGGGACAGGTAACTTACAGGACTTCCGTGCTGCCTGAGCGCACAGGTATGTACCAGGTGGCCACCCGTATCTATCCTAAGAATCCGCTGCTGCCTAACCGTCAGGACTTCCCTCTCGTAAAATGGTTGTAGCGACCGGTTTCTTTGACGGTGTCCACATTGGACACCGCAAAGTTCTCGGACAGCTTGTCGAAGCCGCAAGGGCCCGGGGCGGGGAGAGTATGGTCATCACTTTCTGGCCCCATCCCCGCACCGTTCTGCAGAAGGACGCCCGGACCCTGAGACTTCTGAGCTCCCTGAGTGAGAAGACCGCCCTCATACGCTCCCTTGGGGTGGACAGGGTGGAGGTGCTCGACTTCAGCCGTGAATTCTGTGCCCTCAGCTGCAGGGATTACCTGAAGGAGGTGGTCAGGGACCGTTTCGGGGCCGACGCCATACTTCTCGGCTACGACAACCGTATGGGCAGCGACTGCTGCAGTCCGGACCAGGCGGCCGCCACGGCCGTGGATCTGGGACTGGAGGTCATACGCTGCGCTTCCATAGACGACGGCGGAGCTGCGATTTCCTCGACACGCATACGCAAGGCCCTCGAAGAGGGACGGGTGGACGATGCCGCAAGAATGCTCGGCCGGCCGTATTCGCTGCACGGCGTGGTAGTCGCAGGCAACCGTCTCGGCCGCTCCATAGGTTTCCCTACTGCCAACATGCAGCTTTACGAGCCACTCAAGCAGCTGCCCGGCAACGGAGTCTATCTCGTGGACGTGCACACTCTCGGACGGGATTTCAGGGGAATGTGCAACATAGGCGTAAGACCCACGGTAGGCGAAAACCGCGCTCTTACCATAGAAACGAACATATTCGGTTTTGACGAAGACATATACGGTCTGGACATAGGCCTGGACTTCCTTGCGCGCATACGCGGGGAGAGGCGTTTCTCCTCTCTGGAGGACCTTGCCGCCCAGCTTGAGAAGGACAAAAAATTTCGTTTGTAATTTATTATTCTTATCTTTGTGGAAACGAGGGTCCCGCGGGGAAGCGGGGCTCCTTATTTTTTTGAAACTTTTAATAACACATTGAATATGAACATACATTACGTTACAAGGGAAGGCTACGAGAAGCTCAAGAAGGAACTTGCTGACGCCATTGCCCAGCGCCCAGTCATTTCCGCTGCGATAGCCGAGGCCAGGGACAAGGGAGACCTCTCTGAAAACGCTGAATACGAGGCCGCCCGCGAGGCTCAGGGCATACTCGAGGCCCGCATCGTCAATCTCAAGGACCAGGTTGCGAGCGCCCGTGTCATTGACGAAAGCCAGATCGGTACCGAGAAGGTGCAGATGCTCAATAAGGTGAGGGTGATGAACCTCAATGCCAAGAAGGAAATGGAGTTCACCCTCGTGGGCGAGAGCGAGGCGGATTTCGCCGCCGGAAAGCTCGCTGCGACCACTCCTATAGGCAGGGCCCTTATGGGCCACAAGAAAGGTGAAATTGTCGAGGCCAAGGTGCCTTCAGGCATACTCCGCTTCGAGATACTCGACATTTCTCTCTGACGCCATGGCAACGATATTCACCAAAATCGCCGCAGGCGAGATTCCGTCCTGGAAGGTGGCAGAAAACGAGGACTACTATGCCTTCCTCGACATATCCCCTCTGAAAGAGGGCCATACCCTGGTAATACCCCGCAAGGTGGAAAAGGACTACATCTTCGACCTCGACTCCGACTGCTATGCCGGTCTCTGGGCCTTCGCCCGCAAGGTGGCCGCGGCAATCAAGGCCGCAACCGGCTGCAAGAGGGTAGGCGTCGCCGTGCTCGGTATGGAAGTGCCTCACGTGCATATACATCTCGTTCCTATGGACAGCGAGGCGGATATGGATTTCCGCAAGAAGAAACTCGAGCTTCCGGCAGAACGTTTCGCCGCCATAGCAGCTTCCATTTCCCGCGAATTCGACAAGTTATGAAAAGCATATTGAAGCGCTCCGCTGGCGCAGTTCTCGCAATCCTGGCCGCAGCGGCCTGCAACAACGCCAGGGTCTCCGGTACCATCGAGGGGGCCGGAAATATGCAGATTGAAGTCAATCTGCTCAATATCAACAAATTTCAGGCGGTTGACACCATATCCACAGATGCGGCCGGCAATTTCTCCTGCAAGCTGGAAGTCAGCAAGGGAAATCCTGAGTTCTACTACTTCTGCCGCAACGGCCGCCGTCTGGCTTCGGTGCTTGTGGACGCCGGCGACAGGATCGAACTGAAGGCCGACACCCTGGGAAACTTCAGTCTCAGCGGCAGCGAGGAGGCGGAACTCTATTCTTCGGTAGAGTCCGACTACAGGGCTTTCACCGCGGATATGAACGCGCTGGTGGCGAAGCTGGAAAGCGATTCGGAGAATTATGCCGCCAATTCCAAGGCCCTCACTGCCCGCTACGTGCAGTACTACAGGGACCGCATACGCTTCGTTATGGAGCACTCGCATTCCATCGCAGTGGTGCCGGTGTTCTATCAGAAGGCGGGACAGCTGCCTCTCTTCTCCCAGCAGACGGACGCCCTGCGCTTCCGCGAGGTGAGTGACTCCCTGCTCCTGAGCTATCCGGAGTCCCGTTATGTGAAAGCGCTGCGCAGCGAGGCCGAGGCCAGGATGAACGCCCTGGACCTGAGCGCCAAGCTCAGCACCGCGGAGGCGGTGAACTTCCCGGACATAGTGCTGCCGGATCTCAAAGGCGAGAAGCGCAAGCTCAGCGAGACCGATGCCAAGGTCGTGCTCCTGCACTTCTGGAGCAACAGCGTCCCGGAGCAGAGACAGATGAACATCGAGCTGCTCAAGCCGCTCTACCAGATGTACTACGGCCGCGGGCTGGACATCTACCAGGTCTGCCTCGATGCCGACAAGGGCGGATGGGCCGCAACGGTACGTTCCCAGAATCTTCCTTGGGTGAATGTCTGCGACATAGACGCATCAGCTTCGCGCTATGCCACCCTCTACAGGGTGGATCGTGTGCCGATGACCTTCATCATCAGCAACGGAGAACTCCTCGACGTCAAAATCGAGGATGTCAACCAGCTTCTCAATCTGCTGGACAAGCTTCTCAAATGATTTTCTTCTTGCTGACCGTAGCCACGAACTCCTTGAGATAGAAAGGCTCCAGATAAGCAACATCCTTGAAATCGCCCCTGAGGAACGCCTCGCGGGCGATTTTTCTCATTCCCTCGGCCTTTGGGCAGCACTGCACGAAACGATTGTCTCCCTGCAGCACGGGCTCGCACTTGAGGGCTCCGTCGCCTATGAAAAGCTTGCGCCCCTGCAGGTCGGAAAAGCTTTCGGAGTCGATTATCCTGGCCTCCACCTCGCTCAGGCGCTTGCCCTCACGGTCGTAGATGGCGGTGTAAACCTCCATGCGACGGGCGTCTATCATAGGGATGATATAATCGCAGTCCCCGCTTATGGACGCATCGTCCAGGGCCTGGGAGGCGAGTATGTCGAGGGTACCCACCGCGAGCAGCGGGAGTCCTGAGCCGAAGCACAAGCCCTTGGCGGTGGATACTCCCACTCTCAAACCGGTGTAGGAACCGGGGCCGAGGGAGACGCAGACCGCGCTGCAATCCTTGAGCGCAAGTCCTCTTTCCTTGAGCATTT